>CDYH01003288.1_pt1 | contig 255961 bp, 178 predicted proteins | sample 557561 | NCBI WGS metagenome assembly CDYH01 (sample SAMEA3182056, study PRJEB8094) | gut metagenome | biome: human; feature: gut; material: Stool; isolation source: human stools | place: Canada | collected 2012-10-31 | reverse complement strand
GAAAAATGCTGAAAAAATCGGGTTGTTCTTGGAAAAATGACCCTATTTTTCGGGAAAATGCTGAAAAAATCGACTGTTTTTCGAAAAAATAGTGATTTTGTAAAAACAACGTAACGATAAAATTCATACATTTGCAACCAGAACAGAAAACATGCCGACGCGGGGAAGCGATCCCAGGGTTAGTTAGGTCGGCGGCCCCTGCCGGGAGGCAGCCATCCGCTTGAATTTTTAGGTTAGGTTTTAGTTTGCAATTTTTTGGAAACTTCCCCGCGCGGTTTTTTTTCGAACCCCACAAATTCCTCTAAACTATGTCATTACTCAGGTTCAAGATGGTCGATGCGGCGATAAATCACAACGCCGTGGAGGTCAAGGCTCCCGAAGGTCGTCCTTCGGACTATTTCGGAGAGAAGGTATTCGGACGCGCCGCCATGCGTAAGTATCTCGACAAGAAGACTTACGCGGCGCTGCTCGACACGATGGACAACCGTACGCCGCTCACGCGCGAAGTTGCCGACAGCATTGCCGCAGGCATGCGCCAATGGGCGCTGGAACACGGTGCCGACCACTACACCCACTGGTTCCAACCCCTGACGGGCGGCACGGCTGAGAAGCACGACGCCTTTGCCGAACCCGACGGATTCGGGGGCGTTTTGGAGGAGTTCTCCGGCAAGCTGCTCGTGCAGCAGGAGCCCGACGCCTCGTCGTTCCCCAACGGCGGTATCCGCAACACCTTCGAGGCGCGCGGTTACTCGGCCTGGGACCCCGCGTCGCCGGCCTTCATCGTCGATACGACGCTCTGCATCCCGACCGTCTTCATCGCCTACACGGGCGAGGCCCTCGATTACAAGGTGCCCCTGCTGCGCTCGCTGACGGCCGTGGACAAGGCCGCCACGGAGGTGTGCCGCTATTTCGACAAGAACGTCCAGAAGGTCTTCTGCTACCTGGGCTGGGAGCAGGAGTATTTCCTTGTCGATGAGAGCCTTTGGGCCGTGCGTCCCGACTTGATGCTCACGGGCCGTACGCTCATGGGACACGAGTCGGCCAAGAATCAGCAGCTGGAGGACCACTATTTCGGGGCCATTCCGAGCCGGGTGATGTCTTTCATGAAGGATCTCGAATACGAGTGTCTGAAACTGGGCATTCCCGTCAAGACCCGCCACAACGAGGTGGCGCCCAATCAGTTCGAGCTGGCTCCGGTCTACGAAGAAGCCAACCTGGCCAACGACCACAACCAGCTGCTGATGACCGTCATGGACAAGATCGCCCGCCGCCATCAGTTCCGGGTGCTGCTCCACGAGAAGCCTTTCAAGGGCATCAACGGCTCGGGCAAGCACAACAACTGGTCGCTGGGCACCGATACGGGCGTGAACCTGCTGGGTCCGGGCAAGACCGCTTCGGAGAACTTGCAGTTCATCACGTTCCTGGTCAACGCCATTTCGGCCGTGTACAAGCACAACGGTCTGCTGAAAGCGTCGATCATGAGTGCCACGAACGCTCACCGTCTGGGAGCCAACGAGGCGCCCCCGGCCATCATCTCGACCTTCCTCGGTACGCAGGTGTCGGCCGTGCTGGACAAACTGGCTGCTTCGAAGGGCGACGACGCCATCCGTTTCGACGCCAAGAACGTCTTCAAGATGAGCGGCATCTCGCACATCCCGACGCTGCTGCTCGACAACACCGACCGTAACCGCACCTCACCGTTCGCCTTCACGGGCAACCGCTTCGAGTTCCGCGCCGTGGGTTCGTCGGACAACTGCGCCGAGGCGATGATCGCGCTCAACACGGCGATGGCCAGCGAGCTCACCGAGTTCCGGAAGGCCGTGGACGCCAAGATCGAGAGCGGAATCAAGAAGGAGAAGGCCATCTACGAGGTGCTCAAACAGATGATCAAGGCTTGCAAGGCCATCCGCTTCGACGGCAACGGCTATTCCGAAGAGTGGAAAGCCGAGGCGAAGAGGCGCGGGCTGGACTGCGAGACTTCGACGCCGCTGATCTTCGACCGTTACATCGACAAGGAGAGCGTGAAGTTGTTCAGCGATATGGGCGTCTTTACGAAGGTCGAGCTCGAAGCTCGCACCGAGGTGAAGTGGGAGACCTACACCAAGAAGATCCAGATCGAGGGGCGCGTGCTGGGCGACCTGGCGATGAACCACATCGTGCCGATCGCGTCGAAATACGAAGCGCAGCTGCTCGACAAGGTTTACAAGATGTCGCAGATCGGGGGGCTGGACGCTTCGTCGGACATCCGGCTCATCAAGAAGATCCAGAACCATACGGCCGAGATACAGCGGCTCACGGGCGAGATGATCGACGCCCGCAAGGTCGCCAACAAGATCGAGGAGCCGCGTGCGAAGGCGATCGCCTACCACGACACCGTCGCCGTCTGCTTCGACGAGATCCGCCGCCACATCGACAAGCTGGAGGAGATCGTCGATGACCAGATTTGGCCGCTGCCGAAGTACCGCGAACTGCTGTTCCTCCGCTGATTCTCTGTGATAAGCCACTGTCTGCGGTACATTCCGAACGAGCCGGAGCAGGAAATACATCCGTATTACCCGCTCCGGCTTATTTTACGATACCCCGTGTCAGGCAGTTGCTGACGGGAACCCCTGTGTCCGGGGGAGGCATGAACCGGCTCCATCAAATCAAAACCGGGAACATCTTTCGAAGATGTTCCCGGTTTTCGTTCGACCTTGCAGGGTCTATTCCTCGTCGCGGTACATGTGTTCCACGTAGATGGCGTGCTGCATCGCCTCGCGCTTCGCAATCGAAGGCTTGGTGAAGTACTGGCGGCGGCGAAGCTCCTTCAGGACGCCCGTACGCTCGTATTTACGTTTGAACTTTTTCAGGGCGCGCTCGATGTTTTCGCCCTCTTTTACCGGCATGATAATCATAATATTCTCAGTTTTTTGTTGTTTTTTGATTTCGTTCTCTCTCCTTTTTGGCGGGGCGTGCATCCTCGATGCCCTCTCCCCGGAAATGCTCCGTTTACTCGTCGGCAGGTCCGCTGACAGACCCGAATCGCAAATAGGGAGCCAGCCGTGCTGCCTCCTCGCGGGTCAATATGTTCTCTTCGACTAATTCTTCAGCGGTGCTCCAACCTCCTTTCAACTGTCTTGCTTTCAGTAATTTTCGTAATGTCCGCGGCGCTATGTAGGGATGTCTCCCCAACACTTTCGGGCTTGCAAAGTTAATATCAATTTTCCGAATTTTGCAACTATCGCAGTAAATTTGTTTCAAAATTTTCTCATAATTGCGTTCCGTGACTCCCGGAACCTCTGCGAGTTGCTCCGCGCGGAGGAATCCTCCGAGCCGTTCGCGGTAGACGAGGATCGACACCACGGTCTTGGGGCCGATGCCCGAAACCGAGCGCAGGGCGGCCGAATCGGCCGTGTTCAGCTCGACGGGCTCCTCGATCGGACGGGGCTTCCGCTCGGGGAAGATGACGTAGGGTTCGAGCGCGGAGGCCACCGAGTCGCTCACGACGTAGCAGTCGCGCAGTTCCTCCATGTCGTAGATGCCGCTCAGGTCGCGCCAGCGGATGAAAGCCTCGGCCTGCCGTTTCGACAGGGCCCCGATGGCCCGCAGGTAGCGGACGCTCACGGTGTCGATGCGGAACGGCTGGGGCGCCAGCGGTTCGGGGAGGATGCGTCCCGTGCGGTACTCCTCCGGGGCAATGGCGTATTTGCGGCCGATGCGGACCCACGGCGCCAGCCGGCGGTAGAGCGAGTCGCCGATGCCGTAGCAGAGCGCCAGGTCTTCGGGAATGCGGAACACCTTGCCTGCGGCGCGGTATTTCAGCAGGCTCACGGCTTCGTGTTTCGAAAGCCCCAGCGCCAGCAGTTCGTCCAGCGTCGCCGTGTTGGGGTCGAAGTGTCTGAGCACCACGTTGTCCCGGCGTGTCTCCATCGCGGCTTCGGCCCGGCGGGCCGCTTCGGGGTCGGCCGACGGGCGCACCAGCACCAGCGCCGTGATGAACAGTCCGGCCAGCGGCAGGAATATCGCAACGGCGCGTATCTCGCGGTCTGAAAAGAATTTAGCCATCTTTCCGCTGTTTTTCGATCTCTTCCAGCGCCCGTTTCACCGAGCCCCAGCGCAGCAGCGACTGCCGGGCTTCGGCTTCGGAGAGTCCCGACGCTTCGGCGACCATGCGCGTTCCGCGGGCCACGAGTTTGTCGTTGGTGAGCTGCATGTTGACCATGCGGTTGCCCTCGACGCGCCCCAGGCGGATCATCACGGCCGTGGAGAGCATGTTGAGCATCAATTTCTGGGCCGTTCCGGCCTTCATGCGCGTCGATCCGGTCACGAACTCGGGCCCCACGACGGCTTCGAGGGCGTACTCCACTTCGGCCGCTACGGGCGACGCGGGGTTGCAGGTGATCGAGGCGGTGAGTAGTCCGTAACGGCGTGCCGTGCGCAGTCCGCCGACGACATAGGGCGTGGTTCCCGACGCCGCGATGCCGATCAGCGTGTCGTCGGCCGTGGGGCGGTAGGGCGCCATGTCGCGCCAGGCTCCCTCGGTGTCGTCCTCGGCGTGTTCCACGGCCCGGCGCAGGGCCCCGTCGCCTCCGGCGATCAGTCCGATCACCAGCTCGTGCGGCACGCCGTAGGTCGGGGGCAGCTCCGAAGCGTCGGTGACGCCCAGACGGCCGCTCGTCCCGGCACCGATGTAGAACATCCGCCCGCCGCGCCGCATGCGTTCGACGATGCGTTCGACGAGCCGTTCCATGACGGGAATGGTTGCCTGCACGGCCTCGTGCACGCGGGCGTCCTCGCGGTTGATGCCCGTCAGTATGTCGTGCACCGACATCTGTTGCAGATTGTCGTAGTGCGAAGCCTGTTCGGTGATTCTATCTTCCATGATGGTATTTCAAAAGCCCCTCGGCGGGGGATTCGACGATGGTTCCGATGCGGTAGCCCTCCGCTTCCAGCGTTTCGCGCAGCAGTTCCCCGAAGCGGGCCGCGATGCCGCCCACGAACGAAACGGGAAGGCCCTGCGGATAGCGGCTCAGGTTGCGGGTGGCGAATTCGCCGAACGAGCGGCGGACCATTTCGCGCACCTCGGGACAATCGGTGTGCGCGAGGATGAAGGGGGCGAACGACGCCAGGAAACGGTTGGCGTAGGGCTCGCGGTAGACGCGGCGGATGATCTCCTCGTAGCTGAGCCCGGTCGCCGCCAAAAATTCCTCTTTCAGCGGAATGTGCCCCTTGAAGATGCCGTTCAGGAGATTGCGTCCCAGATGCACGCCGCCGCCCTCGTCTCCCAGCACATAGCCCAGCGGGGGCACGTTTGTCAGGATCTCGCCGCTGCGGCACCAGCACGAATTGGAGCCGGTGCCGAGGATGCAGGCGATGCCTTCGCCGCGGCCGAAGAGGGCGCGCGCCGCACCCAGCAGGTCCGATTCGACGACGATCTCCTCCGTTCCGAAGTGCGCCGCCAGCTCCCGGCGCAGCTTTTCGCTCGCCTCGGGGAAACTCGCGCCGCCTCCGGCGCCGTAGAACCGCACGGCTGTCACCGCTCCCCAAAGAGGCAGTTCGGCGAGCGCTTCGCGGATTTGTTCCGCGGAGTGCTGCACGGCGTTGATTCCCCGCGTGCGCACGGATGTCGTCCGCGCGCCGTCGTCCGCGACCCACGTGCATTTGGTCGATCCGCTGTCGGCAATGATTAGCATGGGTTAAATATACGTATTAATATGGAAAATCGGAAGAAAACGCGCCGACTAATTATCCGCAGAACAGGAATGGCGTGATTCTTGCGACGCTGCGGCGAAAAGGGGTGCGACGGCGCGGCCGGGATCAGCACCCGCAGGTAAAAGCACTTCGGGGAAGTGCCGTAAGCGGATAAATTAAAAAGTTCAGCGGGGGCGGAGTTTCGGACTCCGTCCCTTTTTCGTCCTATTTGAATTCGACGATCTCGGGACGTGTCGGACGGTAGCGGTACTGCTCCATGCGCGTGGAGTTCGAGAGGCGGAAATACTCGCTTTCGACCAGTCCGTTTTTGCCGAAGGCGATGCCCAGCCGGATTTGGATCGTGTTGAATACCAGCCGTTCGTTGCGCAGCCGCACGCCCAGGCCGAGCGAGGTGAAAAAGTCGTTTTTGAAGATGTTGGGCGAATAGCCGATCAGCCCGAAGTCGGCGAACCCGAAGACGGCGATGCGGAATCCCAGCGGCTGATAGGGGGTGAAAACGACCGTTTCGGTGTTGAGGATCATGCGGTTGGTGCCGATGATGTGCTCTTCGAGGGCCTGCAATCCGTCGGTGCGGGTGAATCGGATGCTTTCGTCGCTGCCCGTGCCGCGGTTCCACCCCTGGGTGTAGTTGAAGGCGAGGAACTGGCGGATGCGGCTGCGCCGGAAGAGGAACAGGTTGGAGAACCACCGCAGATCGACATCCACGGCGCTGCGGTGCCACATGCCGTCGTTGAGGTCGATGTAGCTTCCCAGCGTGAATCCGCCCATGATGTAGCCCACGCCGCGGAAGCCTCCGGTCTCGTAGCTCATTCCCAGGTACATGGCATCGTTGAATTCGCCCCACGAATAGCCCGTTGTCAGCTCGGCTTTGTAGCCCGTCGCCAGGTACTCGCGGCGTCCGAATCCGTAGATCATGTTGGCCGTGTAGAATTTCTCGCGGTAGAGTCCCGCCCCGACCAGCAGGGCGTCCTGATCGTGCAGCGCCGGGTTGAAATGCGGTCCCACCAGAGGCCGCCGGCTGACGCGGCGGTAGTTGTAGCGTCCCGTGAGGTAGACGCTCGAACCGATCCGCCGCAGGTAGCGGGAATAGCCGCCCCAGGCGTCGAGGTTCCGCTCCTTGACCAGCAGCGAGGTGTCCTGCTCGACCATGTAGCGTTTGGATTTGATGTCGCTGTACGTGAGGCCGATCTCGTAGTCGGTGGGCTTGATGAACTCCTTGCGCAGCCCCATGTCGAGCGTCGAGTTGTAGAAGTCGCGCCCGGCGGCGAACTCCGCGGTGTAGAAGCTCCCCAGCACGTTGGGGATTTCGTATTCGACCATGTTGCCGCCGTAGGAGAAGTCCTTGCGGCTGAAGTTGGTCATGAGTTTGAGCTTGTTGCCCCAGCCGAGGATGTTGGCGTCGGAGAGCCCGACCATCGTCCGGCTTTCGGAATACCATCCTCCGTCAACCGAGATGGTCCAGCTGTCGCGCGTGGTGATGGCCAGGTTGACGCGCGTCGAGTCGAAGGCGTCGGGCAGCACCGCGATGTCGATGTCGGCGATGTAGCCGCGCGAGCGGATCAGCTGTTTGTTGCGCACGATCAGTTCCGGATCGAGCGTGTCGCCCGGTTCGAAAAGCAGGTCGCGGCGGATGACACGTTCGCGGGTGAGGCGGTGGGTCTTGTTGGCGGTGCGTTCGAGCCAGTTGCCTCCGGGGTCGAAGACCTGCCGGCGGTCGATGGTGATTTCGCCGATGGTTTTTCCGGAGTAGGGTTGCAGCAGGCGGCTTTCGTCGGTCACGCGGCCGCTCATGGTGGTGTCGAGGACGGGTTTCACGAAAAGCATCTTGTAGAGCATGCGCGGCACGGCGCGGCGGTTGGTTTTCGACTCGATGCTGTCGTAAAGACGCTGGTTGCGGGCCGAGGCGTCGGGATTCGACACCCGGGCGCTGTCGGGGGTGAAACGGTCGGGCATATGCGCACCGGGGCCTGCGACGCGGGCGAAAGAGGCGGTCGCCGCCGCAGTCAGGGTCAGTACCAATATGCAGAACCGGACATACATTCGGTAAAGATAACGTTTTTTTCCGGTATTAAGTATGGAAAATCGCATCCGGAGGCCCTCAGGATGCGAAAAAAGGTCCACCCGAAGGTGAACCTTTTTCTATTGCGTCGGCCGGACGGAGGCGTTCGGCAGGGTGTTTCGGAACCGTACGGGGACTCGGCGCCGGGCTTTTCCCAGCCCTCTCCTCTCTCTCCTGCCCCCCCCCGGGTTACCGGCGGCCTTCTTTGGCCTCGATACATTCGGTGGCGTGGGGGACCTTCATCAAGCGCTCCTTGGGGATGAGCTTGCCGGTGGTTTTGCAGATGCCGTAGGTCTTGTTCTCGATGCGCACGAGCGCCATTTCGAGGTTGCGGATGAACTTCATCTGATGGGCTGCCAGCCGGCCGCTTTCCTCTTTCGAGAGGGTGGCGGCACCCTCTTCCAGCACCTTGAACGTCGGCGACGTATCCTCGGTGTCGTTGTCGGCCGTATGGGTGATCGTGGCGCGCAGCAGCTCGTAATCCGCGCGGGCGTTTTCGAGCTTTTTCAGGATAAGCTGCTTGAACTCTTCGAGTTCCGCGTCGCTGTACCGTGTTCTTTCGTCTGCCATAGTCGTATCCTCCTTGTTTGGTTTCATGTAAAATTAAGCAATAATTCCGATATTACCAAATTTTACAGGAATATCGGGGCTATATCCGCGTTACCGCGATGCGCAGGGGCTCTTCATCGACATCGGTCTCCACGACCGCCTCGCCGGCCGGCTCCGCCGCGGCTTTCACCTCCACGGCGAGGGTCTGCGATGCGATGTAGTCGGCGAAGCGGGCGATGCCGTCGGCCACGCAGGGCTTCGACTCGATTTCGACGCGGATTTTGTCCGTGACTTCGAACCCGGAGTCCTTGCGGATATTCTGGATGCGGTTTATCAACTCGCGTGCCACACCTTCGGCTTTCAGCTTCTCGGTGACGGTAATGTCGAGCGCCACGGTGAGTTTTCCCTCCGAGGCGACGAGCCATCCGGGCATGTCTTCCGAGGTGATCTCGAAGTCGGCGGGCGTCACGGTGATCCGCTCCGCTCCGAGGTCGAGCACCGTTTCCGGCGCGGCCTCCACCTCGGCGATACGTTCCTGCGAGAATCCGGCCACCAGCGCGGCGATCTGCTTCATGTACTTGCCGTAGCGCGGCCCGAGGGTCTTGAAGTTGGGTTTGATGCGCTTGGTGATGAGTCCGGTCGTTTTCTCGATCAATTCGACCTCCTTGACGTTGACTTCGCCCATGATGAGGTTCTTCACGGCCGAGATATGCTCCGCCGTTGCCGGGTCGAGCACCGGAATCAGGATCTTGGTCAGCGGCTGGCGCACCTTGATCGAGACCTTGCGGCGCAGGGCCAGCACCATCGACGAGACCTTCTGGGCCAGCGACATCATCTCCTCCAGCCGCGTGTCGATCAGCCGTTCGTCGGTCTTCGGGAAGGTCGAGAGGTGCACCGACTCGTCGGTGTGGCGGCCGCTCACGGCGTTGAGGTCCGTGAAGATGCGGTCGGAGATGAACGGCGCGAAGGGCGCCGCGAGCATCGAGACGGTCTCCAGACAGGTGTATAACGTCTGATAGGCCGCCAGCTTGTCCTCCGACATGCCGCCGCCCCAGAACCGCTTGCGGTTGAGGCGCACGTACCAGTTCGAGAGGTTCTCGCCCACGAACTCCTGGATGGCGCGGGCCGCCGGGGTCGGGTCGTAGTTTTCCAGCGATTCGGTCACGTTCTTGACCAGCGTATTCAGCAGCGAGATGATCCAGCGGTCGATCTCGGGGCGCTTCTCCATCGGCACCTCCGGCTCCCGGCCCGTGAACGAATCCACGTTGGCGTAGAGGGCGAAGAACGAGTAGGTGTTGTAGAGGGTTCCGAAGAACTTGCGGCGCACTTCATCGACGCCGTCCCTGTCGAATTTGAGGTTGTCCCACGGCTGCGAGTTGGAGATCATGTACCAGCGCGTCGCGTCGGCTCCGTAGGTGTCGAGCACCTCGAACGGATCGACGGCGTTGCCCAGGCGTTTGGACATCTTGTTGCCGTTCTTGTCGAGCACCAGTCCGTTCGAAATGATGTTCTTGAACGCCACCGAGTCGAACAGCATCGAGGCGATGGCATGCAGCGTGAAGAACCAGCCGCGCGTCTGATCGACGCCCTCGGCGATGAAGTCGGCGGGGTAGACCTCGCCGAAGCCCTCCTTGTTCTCGAACGGATAGTGCACCTGCGCATAGGGCATGGCGCCCGAGTCGAACCACACGTCGATCAGGTCCGATTCGCGCTTCATCGGCTCGCCCTTCGACGAAACCAGCACGATCGAATCCACATAGGGGCGGTGCAGGTCGATGTTCGCCGTCGAATAGTTCTCCTTCGACATGTCGCCGACCTTGAAGTTCTTGTAGGGGTTCTCCTTCATCACGCCTGCGGCGATCGACTTCTCGATTTCGGCCATCAGCTCCTCGACCGAACCGATGCACTTCACCTCCGAGTAGTCCTCCGTGGCCCATACCGGGAGCGGGGTTCCCCAGAAGCGCGAGCGCGAGAGGTTCCAGTCCACCAGCCCTTCGAGCCACTTGCCGAAGCGGCCCGTGCCGGTCGATTCGGGTTTCCAGCGGATCGTCTTGTTCAGTTCGATCATCTTGTCGCGCAGCGCCGTGGTGCGGATGAACCACGAGTCGAGCGGATAGTACAGCACCGGTTTGTCCGTGCGCCAGCAGTGGGGGTAGGAGTGGGTGTGCTTCTCGATCTTGAACGCCTTGTTGTCGGCTTTCAGCATCACCGCGATGTCGATGTCGAGCGTCGTGTCGGCGTCGCTCAGCCGTTCGTCGTAGGCGTTCTTCACGTAGCGGCCCGCATACTCCCCGTATTTTTCGGCGTCGATGTTCGTCTTCACGAATTCCGGGTCGAGGTCCTCCACGAGGAAGAACTTGCCCTGCTTGTCAACCATCGGCTGGTTCTTGCCGGCGCGGTCAACCATGAAGAGCGGCGCGATGCCTGCGGCTTTCGCCACGCGGTCGTCGTCGGCGCCGAACGTCGGGGCGATGTGCACGATGCCCGTACCGTCCGAAGTGGTCACGTAGTCGCCGACGATCACGCGGAATGCGTCGCCCATCGGCTTCACCCACGGGAGCAGCTGCTCGTAGCGGATGCCTTCCAGTTCGGGGCCTTTCCACACCTTGTCCATGATTTCGTAGGTGCCCTCCATCTTTTTGGTGAAGTAGGAACCCAGCAGCTCCTTGGCCAGGATGACCGTCTGCGGCCGGTCGGTATAGGGATTGCGGCATTTGACCTGCACGTATTCGATTGCGGGACCCACGGCCAGCGCGGTGTTCGACGGCAGGGTCCACGGCGTTGTGGTCCAGGCGAGGAAGTAGAGGTCGCCTTCGACACCTTCGAAGAGCTTCTCGCTCCTGGCGTCACGGATCACCCGGAACTGCGCCGTGCAGGTCGTGTCCTTCACGTCGCGGTAGCAGCCCGGCTGGTTCAGCTCGTGGGTCGAGAGGCCCGTTCCGGCGGCCGGCGAGTAGGGCTGGATGGTGTAGCCCTTGTAGAGCAGGCCCTTGTCGAAGAGCTGCTTCAGCAGCCACCACAGCGTCTCGATGTATTTGTTGTCGTAGGTGATGTACGGATCGTCCATGTTGACCCAGTAGCCCATCTTGCGCGTGAGGTTCTCCCAGACGCCCGTGAACTCCATCACCGCCTCGCGGCACGTGCGGTTGTACTCCTCGATGGAGATCTTCTTGCCGATGTCCTCCTTGGTGATGCCGAGTTTCTTCTCGACGCCCAGCTCCACGGGGAGTCCGTGGGTGTCCCATCCCGCCTTGCGGTGCACGAGATAGCCCTGCTGCGTCTTGTAGCGGCAGATGATGTCCTTGATCGTGCGTGCCATGACGTGGTGGATGCCCGGCATGCCGTTGGCCGAGGGGGGGCCTTCGTAGAATACGAATGCGGGGTGTCCCTCGCGGGTGTCGATGCTTTTGTGGAATGTGTCGCGGGCGTCCCATTCGCCGAGCACTTCGGCGGCTACGCCGGCCAGATCGAGACCTTTATACTCCTTGAACTTCATATCGGTAAGAAATTTCTTCGCTGTTTTTCTGACAAGCAGCAAAGATATAAAAAAGATTTAATAAATCGGACTTTTTCAAGCCCGATTGTTGCGAAGCGGGACCGCGCCGGCGTTATTTCCGGACGGGAACGTCGAGCCGGAAGCACGAACCCCGTCCGACGGCCGAATCGACGCCGACGCGGCCGCCCAGCTGTTCGGCGACCGATTTGCAGATCGAGAGTCCGAGTCCGGTTCCCTGCGTGAAGGTGTCGAGTTTGACGAAGCGTTCGAAGATGCGCCCGTGGTCTTCGGGGGCGATGCCGATGCCCGTGTCCCGGACGTGGAAGCGGACGTAGCCGGGGATTTCGCAGAATCCGATCGTGATAGACCCCTCTCGCGTGAATTTCAGGGCGTTGCGCAGGTAGTTGCCGATGATCCGGGTGACTCCCTGCCGGTATGCCCGGATCGGGCGCGGCGGAAGTTCCTCCTCCATGCGGAGCTCCACGCCCGGGGGACACTGCGGCCGGAACACCTCGACCGTTTCGCGGACGAACTCCCGGGCGTCGAAAGTCGTGCGGACGACCTCCGACCGTCCGGATTCGATGAGCGCGAGGTCGAGCACGTCGGAGATGATCTGCAACAGCAGTTCGTTGTTGCGCCGGATGATGTCGCTGTACTCCTTGCGGGTCTTGCTTCTGGGTTCTTTGGCGAGCAGTTCCGAGAATCCGACGATGGCGTTCAGCGGCGTGCGTATCTCGTGGCTCATGTTGGCCAGGAAGGCCGATTTGAGGCGGTTGGACTCTTCGGCGCGTTCCTTGGCCCGTCGAAGCTGCTCCTCGCTGCGGCGGGCTTCGGTGATGTCTTCGAGCAGGATGACCAGCTCGTCGTCGTCGTTCGGGGTATTGTAGATCAGGCTGCGGCAATAGCGTCCCGAATCCGGAGCCTGCCAGAGGTGTTCCCGGGAGTCTCCGGAGGGGATGTGCATGAATCTCGGGATATTCTCCTGGGGATTCACACCCGTTTCGCTGGCCGTTTTTCCGGTGAAGTCCTGCGTGCGGATGCCCAGTATCCGGCCGGCCTGCTGGTTGATGTACGAAAGCAGGTAATCGACGGCCCGGTCGGTTTTGTCGCGCAGGATGTTGATGCGCAGGTAGCCGATCGGAAGATGTTCGATCAGCTGCGCGAGATGGCTGTAATTGCGCTGCGCCGCCTTGTAGCTCTGGTTGATGGCGGCGAGTTCCGCGCTCTCGGGGTTGCCGCTCGTGACGCGGCGCACGCTGCCGAAGGCCGTGCGGGTATTCGTCCGCGGATCGGTGCGTACTTTCACGGCTTTGATTTGCAGACACTTGTTGCCGTTCGTCGTGACGAATGTCTCATCGAGCGTGTCGGTGACTTTGAGTGCGGCGCAGCGGGTGTAGATCTGCGCGCGGTGTTCTTCTCTGGGAAGCAGGCAAACTTCGTCGAACGTGATGCGCGTACGATCCGTGCCGAAGAGTTCAGCTGCCAGCGGGGAGCAGGTCATTTCGCGTTTTCCGAAATCGAGCTGCCACCATCCGATGTCCGATGCGTTGAGAAGTTGTTGTAATAGTTCAGTGGATACGGGATTTTTTGCGTTCATGGAAAGGGACTGTTTTTCCATTCGGCCGTTTTTATATTTAGTCGAATTTCATTTAGTCGAAAGACTGCATTTCGATCAGTTTGGCGTAGATGCCGTTGCGCTCCATCAGGGAGGTGTGCGTACCCTGCTCGGCGATGCGTCCGTGGTCCACGACGATGATCTGGTCGGCGTTGTGGATGGTCGATAGCCGGTGGGCGATGACCACCGACGTGCGGCCTTTGAGCAGGTTGTTGAGGGCTTCCTGAACGAGTTTCTCGCTCTCGGTGTCGAGGGCCGAGGTCGCCTCGTCGAGGATCAGGATGTCGGGGTTCTTCAGCACCGCGCGGGCGATCGAGAGCCGCTGGCGCTGTCCGCCGGAGAGCTTCACGCCCCGGTCGCCGATGTTCGTTTCGTAACCCTCGGGGCTCTCGCGGATGAAGCAGTCGGCGTTGGCGACCTTCGCCGCCTCGACCACCTCTTCGTGCGTGGCGCCGCGTTTGCCCATGGCGATGTTGCCTTCGATGGTGTCGTTGAACAACACGGTGTCCTGCGCCACGACGCTCATGTGTTCGCGCAGGCTCTCCTGCGTGTAGTCGCGCAGCGAGACGCCGTCGATGCGGATGTCGCCCGACGTGGGGTCGTAGAACCGCGGCAGCAGTTCGCTCAGGGTCGATTTGCCGCCGCCCGAGGGGCCCACGAGCGCCACGGTCTGCCCGCGGAGGATCTCGAACGAAACGCCGTCGATCACCTCGCGCGAACCGTCGTAGGAGAAGTGCACGTCGCGGAACTCGATCTTCTCTTTCAGCCCCGTCAGCTCCTTGGCGCCGGGGGCGTCCTGGATTTCGGGCGTCGTGTCGATGATCGAGAAGATGCGTTCGCCGGCGGCGATGCCCTGGTTGATGTTGGCGAACTGGTCGATGAAGGTGCGCACGGGGCGCGTGATCTGCGAGAAGATGGCCACGAAGGCGATGAATCCGCCGGGGTCGAGCGATCCCTTGGCGACGAGCGATCCGCCGAAGACGAGGATCACGCCCACGGCCGTGATGCCGAGAAATTCGCTCATCGGCGACGCCAGCTGCTGGCGGCGGGCCATCGAGAGGGTCAGCCGCGCCAGGTCGGCGCTGATGGCGTAGAATTTCTGCTTGATGTATTCGACGGCGTTGTAGCTCTTGATGACCTTGATGCCCGCGAGCGATTCGTCGAGCGTGGCGACCATTTCGCCCATGCGCTGCTGGTTGGTGCGGGCCGGGTGGCGGAGTTTCTTGACGATGCTGCCGATCAGCAGCGCGACCACCGGGAGGAACAGCACCGAGAAGATCGCCAGCTCCCACGAAATGGAGACCATCATCACGATGTAGCCGATGATGAGGAACGGTTCGCGGAACGACACCTGGAGCGTGTTGGTGATGCAGAACTGCACGACGCCCACGTCGGAGGTGATCTTCGAGATGATGTCGCCCTTGCGCTGGTCCGAGAAGTAGCCTACGTTCATGTCCATCACGCGCGAGAACATCTCGTTGCGCATCCGTTGCAGGGTCCGGGTGCGCATGTTCTCCATAGTCCAGGCGCCCAGATAGCGGAACAGGTTGCTCAGCAGGCTGATGCAGATGGCCACTATGGCCAGCAGCATCAGGACGTTCTGCGTGGAGTATTCCTGGAAAATATGCGAATAGGTGAAGTTGAAGAGCGTGGCCAGATACTCCTTGTTCAGCTCCACGGGGGGCAGTTTCTCGACGTATTCGAACGAGTAGTTCGCGTCGAACATGGTGTTCAGGATCGGGATGATCAGCATGAACGTCAGCGAGTTGAACAGCGCGTAGAACAGGGAGTAGAAAAAGTAGGGGATCGCGTATTTCTTGATCGGCCGGGCGAAGCCCAACAGCCGCATGTATGTCTTGAACATTCCGGGCGTATGGTTTGGTGGTTACGCAATAATCGGACAAAGATACGAATAAGCGAGGGCAAAAGCAAGTTTACTTGCATTTTGCCGAGCGGAAGTATCTTCGGCGCAGCCAAAGATACGAAAAAGAATTGACAGCACCAAAACCGGGCTGCGGGCGGCTCGGTCCGGGGGTATGGCGGCCGCAGCGGCTCCGGGGCCGGAAACGGTGGTCCGGCAGGGGAAGACTCGCAGGAAATTTCGGCGAAAGTTTGCGCCCGAAGGAGCAGAAAAAAAGAGCGGCGACGTTTCCGTCACCGCTCCGTGGGATCGTATCCCGTATCTTCCAGCCAGTGCGTCCGGTCGTTGGCCGCCGCCACGGCCAGCTTGTCGCAGCGGTTGTTCTCCACCGTGTCGGCGTGGCCCTTGACCCAAACGAACCGGACGTTGTGGCGGTTGTACGCGCGCAGGAAGCGCATCCACAGGTCGGGGTTCTTCTTGCCCGCGAATCCTTTGCGCACCCAGCCGAAGACCCAGCCTTTGGTGACGGCATCGACGACGTATTTCGAATCGGAGTAGATCACGACCTCCGAACCCTCGAATTTGAGGGTTTCGAGCGCCACGCACACGCCCATCAGCTCCATGCGGTTGTTGGTCGTCAGCCGGAAGCCCTGCGACAGCTCCTTGCGGTGATGCCCCGAGAGGAGCACCGCGCCGTAGCCCCCGGGGCCGGGGTTTCCGAGGGCCGAACCGTCGGTATAGATCGTGATTTGTGCCAAATTCGAGGTGAAGGGTTAAAAAAGCGAAAATGTAAGATTGACAGGCGATGTCATTGCGAGGAGCGCAGCGACGCGGCAATCTGCGCCGGAGTGGCGACGTTGTGGCGCTCGGTCGGATTGCCACGCTCACTTTTGTTCGCTCGCAATGACGGGAAGCAGATTTTCAGTTTTCCGCTTTTTACTCATTTCAGTGCGGAAAGCTGTGCCCGGATCGCCGCGATCTTCGCTTCGGCGTCGGCCTGCTTGGCGCGCTCGTTGGCCACGACCTTTTCGGGCGCCGAGGCGACGAAGCGTTCGTTCGAGAGCTTCTTCATCACCGAGGCGAGGAATCCCTCGTAGTAAGTCAGGTCGTCCGCGAGTTTTTTGCGCTCGGCTTCGGCGTCGATCTTGCCCGCCATCGGCACGAAATACTGCGTCGTCTTGACGATGAACGCCACGGCTGCCGGGTCCTTCTCCGCGACGGGCTCGATGGCCGCGAGGTTGGCCATCTTCATCATCACGGGGGCGAACTCCGCCGGATAGTTCTCATCGGCGATCACGCGCAGCGTCAGCGCCTCTTTCTGGGGCAGGTTCTTCTGGTTGCGGATGCTGCGCACCGAGGTGATGATCTCCCGGGCGAGTTCGAAGCGCGCCAGCATCGCGGCGTCTTCGGCCGCGGGTTCGGGCATCTGCGCCACGCAGATCGAGGCTCCCTCGGCCCGCGGCGCGAGGTCCTGCCAGATCTCCTCCGTGACGAACGGCATGAAGGGGTGCAGCACGCGCATCAGGGCGTCGAACCAGCCCTTCGTCGCCTCCATCGTCGGGGCGTCGATCGGCTGCCCGTAGGCGGGCTTCACCATTTCGAGGTACAAGCCGCTGAAATCGTCCCAGAACAGGCGGTAAGCCTCCTTGAAGGCTTCCGAGATGCGGTAGTTTCTGAAATCCTCGGCGATCTGACGGAGCGAGCGGCCCAAAGCCTGCCCGAACCATGCGACGGCCAGCCGGTTGTTCTCGCTCTGCGCGGCCGCGGCGTCCGTCGTCCAGCCGTTCACCAGCCGGTAGGCGTTCCATATCTTGTTGCCGAAGTTGCGGCCCTGCTCGCACAGCGCCTCGTCGAACATCACGTCGTTGCCGGCCGACGAGGAGATGAGCATGGCCATGCGCACGCCGTCGGCGCCGAACTTGTCGATCAGGTCCAGCGGGTCGGGCGAGTTGCCCAGCTGCTTCGACATCTTGCGGCCGATCTTGTCGCGCACGATGCCCGTGAAATAGACGTTTCCGAAGGGCTTTTCCCCACGGTATTCATACCCGGCCATGATCATGCGGGCCACCCAGAAGAAGATGATGTCCGGGCCGGTCACCAGATCGTCGGTGGGGTAGTAGTAACTGATCTCCCTGTTGTCCGGGTGACGGATGCCGTCGAACACCGAGATGGGCCACAGCCACGACGAGAACCACGTGTCGAGCACATCCTCGTCCTGCCGCAGGTCCGTCAGTTGCAGCGATGCGTCGCCGCTCTTCGCGCGGGCCTTTTCCAGCGCCTCTTCGGCCGTCGGGGCCACCACGAAGCCGCCTTTGGGCAGGTACCAGGCCGGAATGCGCTGGCCCCACCAAAGCTGGCGCGAGATGCACCAGTCCTTGATATTCTCCATCCAGTGGCGGTAGGTGTTCTTGTATTTCTCGGGCACGAAGCGGATCGCGTCCTCCATCACGGCCTTCGTCGCCGGTACGGCCAGCTCCTGCATCGAGAGGAACCATTGCATCGAGAGCTTCGGTTCGATGGCCACGCCCGTGCGCTCCGAATAGCCCACGTTGTTGGTGTACTCTTCGGTCTTTTCCAGCAGGCCCGCCGCGTCGAGATCCTTCTCGATCTGCCGGCGCACGTCGAAACGGTCCTGACCCACGTAGAGGCCCACCTTGTCGTTGATCGTGCCGTCGTCGTTGAAGATGTCGATGGTCTCCAGCCCGTATTTCTCGCCCAGCATGTAGTCGTTCACGTCGTGCGCCGGGGTCACCTTCAGGGCGCCCGTTCCGAATTCGATGTCTACGTATTCGTCGCGGATCACGGGGATCGAACGGCCCACCAGCGGCACGATGACGCGGGCCCCCTCGGCCAGCCACTCGTAGCGCGGGTCGTTGGGGTTGACGCACAGCGCCGTGTCGCCCAGAATGGTTTCGGGGCGCGTCGTGGCGACGATGATCGTCCGGTCGGTGCCTTCGACCGCATAGCGCAGGTAGTAGAGTTTGCCGTGCGACTCCTTGAAGACCACCTCCTCGTCCGAAAGGGCCGTCTGAGCCGCGGGGTCCCAGTTGACCATCCGCACGCCGCGGTAGATTTTTCCCTTTTCATAGAGGTCGCAGAAGACGCGCAGGACGCTCTCCGTGCGGGCTTCGTCCATCGTGAAGCACGTGCGGTCCCAGTCGCACGAGGCGCCCAGCTTGCGCAGCTGCTTGAGGATCACGCCGCCGTATTTCTCTTTCCACTCCCAGGCGTAGCGGAGGAACTCCTCGCGCGTGAGCGACGCCTTTTCGATGCCCTTTTCGTGGAGCATCGCCACCACCTTGGCCTCGGTGGCGATCGACGCATGGTCCATGCCCGGCACCCAGCAGGCGTTCTTTCCCGACATGCGGGCGCGGCGCACCAGCACGTCTTGCAGCGTGTTGTTGAGCATGTGCCCCATGTGGAGCATGCCCGTCACGTTGGGGGGCGGGATGACGATCGTGTAGGGTTCCCGTTCGTCGGGCTCCGAGTGGAAGATGCCCCGGTCGATCCAGTAGTCGTACCACTTGGATTCGATCTGCTGCGGTGCGTATTTGTCGGCGATTTGCATGGCGCGTAGATTTTACTTTGTTTTCAGGGATGCAAAGTTATTAACATTCTGTCAAAGATAAAATAAAATTCCTGAAAAAACGTTACCTTTGCAACATTATATATTTGTATACTATGAGCAAAAAAAAGATAGAAACCTTCGAAGTGGACGACATGAACCTGGTCCCCGAACTGCTCGACGGCAAACACCACGTGATTCCCATCGTCACCGGCGGTGACGAGCCCGTGGAGGAGGTCGAGGTTCCCGAGATCATACCCATCCTCACGCTGCGCTCCTCGGTGCTTTTTCCGGGAGCGATAACTCCCATCACGGTGGGCCGCGACAAGAGCATCAACCTCGTGCGCGCCGTGAATGCCGAGGGCGGCATCCTGGGTGCCGTGCTGCAACGCGAAAGCGATGTCGAGGACCCCGCGCCGGACGACATGTACAAGGTCGGCACCGCGGCGCGGATCATCAAGATACTGGAGATGCCCAACGGCAACCTGACGGTGATCCTGAACGGTCTGGAGAAGATCGAGATCACGGAGTACATCACCACCGAGCCCTATTTCAAGGCCCGGGTGACGGCCCTGCGCGATTCGACCCCCGATCTGAAGAGCATCGAGTTCGAGGCCCTCGTGGATTCGATCCGCGACGTGGCGCTGAACATCATCAACGTTTCGCCGTCGATGCCCAAGGAGGCGGCCTTCGCCATCAAGAACATCGACTCGAAACGCGGCATCATCAACTTCATCTGCTCCAACATGGAGCTCACGGACGAAGACCGCCAGTCGCTGCTGGAGGCCCCCGGCCTGCTGGCCCGCGCCCGCAAGCTGCTGGAGATACTCATCCGCGAACAGCAGCTGGCCGAGCTGAAGAGCCAGATTCAGGAGCGCGTCAAGCAGGAGATCGACAAGCAGCAGCGCGACTACTACCTGCAACAGCAGATGCGCACCATTCAGGACGAGCTGGGCGACGGCGCCGACGCCGACATCGAGAAGATGCGCGAGGCGGCCAAGAAGAAGAACTGGCCCAAGGAGGTGGGCGAGACCTTCGAGAAGGAGTTGCAGAAGGTCGAGCGGCTGAACCCCGCCGTGGCCGAATACTCGGTGCAGATGACCTACCTGCAACTGCTGCTGGAGCTGCCGTGGAACGACGTGACGAAGGACAATCTCGACCTGACCTGCGCCCGCGAACAGCTCGACCGCGACCACTTCGGTCTCGACGAGGTGAAGGAACGCATCCTGGAACACCTGGCGGTCATCAAGCTCAAGGGCGACCTCAAATCCCCGATCCTCTGCCTCTACGGCCCTCCGGGCGTGGGCAAAACCTCGCTGGGCAAGTCGGTCGCCGCGGCGCTGGGCCGCAAGTTCGGCCGCATCTCGCTGGGCGGACTGCACGACGAGTCGGAGATCCGCGGACACCGCCGCACCTACATCGGCGCCATGCCGGGCCGGATCATCCAGACCATCAAACGGTGCGGATCGTCCAACCCCGTGATTATCCTCGATGAGGTGGACAAAGTGACGGTCTCGAACCACGGCGACCCGTCGAGCGCCCTGCTGGAGGTCCTCGACCCGGAGCAGAACACCACCTTCCACGACAACTACATCGACATGGAATACGACCTGTCGAAGGTGTTGTTCATCGCCACGGCCAACAACATCGCCAACATCGCTCCGGCGCTGCGCGACCGCATGGAGATGATCAACATCCCCGGCTACCTCGTGGAGGAGAAGGTGCGCATCGCGCTGGACCACCTGCTGCCCAAGCAGCGCGAGGCCCACGGCATCAAGGAGTCGGAGATGACGATGTCGGCGGAGACCGTCGAAGGGATCGTTTCGGGCTATACGCGCGAGGCGGGCGTCCGCTCGCTGGACAAGAATCTGGCGAAGATCGCCCGAGCCCGCGCCAAGCAGATCGCCTTCGACGAGGCTTTCGCGCCCGAGGTTTCGGCCCGGGAGGTCGAGAAGATCCTCGGCATGCCCAAATTCCTCCGCGAGGAGTACGAGGTGGGCGGCATGACGGGCGTCGTGACGGGCCTCGCATGGACCGAGGTCGGCGGCGACATCCTCTACATCGAATCGGTGCTGACGCCCGGCAAGGGCAAGGTGAGCCTCACGGGCAACCTGGGCGAGGTGATGAAGGAGTCGGCCACGATCGCCCACGAGTGGGTGATGGCCCACCACAAGGAGCTGGGCATCGACCCGGAGATGTTCGAGAAGAACGACATCAATATCCACGTGCCGGAGGGCGCGATCCCGAAGGACGGTCCCTCGGCCGGCATCACGATGGTCACCTCGATCGTCTCGACCTATACGGGCCGCAAGGTGAAGGAGCGCATCGCCATGACGGGCGAGACGACCCTCCGCGGACGGGTGATGCCCGTGGGCGGCGTGAAGGAGAAGATTCTGGCCGCCAAGCGCGCCGGCATCACCGAGCTGATCCTCTCGGAGGAGAACCGCAAGGACATCGCCGAGATTAAGGAGGACTACATCGCCGGGCTGACGTTCCACTACGTGAAGACCAACGACGAGGTGCTGAAACTGGCTTTGGAGTAGATGAATGTCGAGGAGTTCCGGACCTACTGCCTCTCGTTCGCAGGGACGCACGACGATTTCCCGTTCGGCAAATCGTCGTCGGATTACGACCGGGACATACTCGTCTTTTACGTGCTGGACAAGTGGTTCTGCTTCGTGAACGCCGTGGCGTGGGATTTCTGCAACCTGCGGTGCGCTCCCGAGCGGATTCCGGAACTGCGGGAGCGTTACGAGGGCATCGGCCCGGGCTGGCACATGAACAAAAAACATTGGATCAGCGTCCGCTTCGACAGCGACGTGCCCGGAGAGCTCCTGAAGGAGCTGGTCCGGCAGTCGTATGAACTGGCAACGGCGCATCTGACGAAAAAGCAGCGGGCCGAACTGGCCGAAAAAGATAAGCAGCTATGAAATTCATTGCGATCATTCCCGCGCGCTACGCTTCGACGCGCTTCCCCGGCAAGCCGCTGGCCCTGCTGGGCGGGAAACCCGTCATCCGGCGGGTCTACGAGCAGGTCGCCGGCGTGCTGGACGACGCCGTGGTGGCTACCGACGACGAGCGTATCTACGACGCCGTGCGGGCTTTCGGAGGGCGGGTCGAAATGACCTCCCCGGATCATCGGAGCGGCACCGACCGCTGCCGGGAGGCCTATGACCGGCTGGGCGCGGAGTACGACGTGGTGGTCAACGTGCAGGGCGACGAACCCTTTATCCGGCCCTCGCAGCTGGAGGCCGTGAAGCGGTGTTTCGACGACCCCGCGACCGACATCGCCACGCTCGTGAAACCTTTCACGGAGGCCGACGGACTCGCCGCCCTCGAAAATCCCAACTCCCCCAAGGTGGTCCTCGACGCACAGTCGCGGGCCGTCTATTTTTCCCGCTCGGTGATCCCCTATCTGCGGGGCGTTCCGCGCGAGGAGTGGCTTGCGCGCCACACCTTTTATAAACATATCGGGCTCTACGCCTTCCGCACCGATGTGCTGCGCGCGGTGACGGACCTGCCGCAGTCGGCGCTCGAAAAGGCCGAATCGCTCGAACAGCTGCGCTGGCTGGAGAACGGATACAAGATCGGCGTGGGGATTTCGGAGGTCGAGACCGTCGGTATCGACACCCCCGAGGACTTGGAGAAAGCAGAACGCTTTTTGCAATTAAAAATGAATAATTAGGTGTGTGGACTCGGGTTTCACATCCTGCCATTGTCTTTAACCTCCGCTTAATGAGCGAGGTCATTGCGAGGAGCGAAGCGACGTGGCAATCTGCGGAGAAGCGTTGCGACGTTACGGATTTGTAAGCGGATTGCAACAGCCTCTGACGAGGCTTCGCAAAGATAAAATATTATGCATGGAATTAAAAATTGGGAGTTCGGCAAATTCTTAATTCTTAATTCTTAATTTTTAATTAAATTTTATGGCAATAAAATTCATCGCGGGCCCGTGCGTGATCGAGTCTGCCGAATTGCTGGACACCGTGGCCGAACGGCTGACGGCCATCAACCGGACGCTCGGCACCGACATCATCTTCAAGGCGTCGTTCGACAAGGCCAACCGCACGTCGATCGCGTCGTTCCGCGGCCCGGGGCTCGAAAAAGGGTTGCAGATGCTTGCCGACGTGCGGGCCAAATGGGGGCTGAAAATCCTCACGGACATCCACGAACCGGCGCAGGCCGCGCCCGTGGGCGAGGTGGCCGACGTGATCCAGATTCCGGCTTTCCTCTGCCGCCAGACCGATCTGGTAGTCGCCGCGGCGAAGACCGGACGGACGGTGAACATCAAGAAGGCCCAATTCCTCTCAGGTCCCGACATGCAATATCCCTACGAAAAGGCCCGCGAGGCCGGAGCCTCCGACATCTGGCTGACCGAGCGCGGCAATTCGTTCGGTTACAACAATCTGGTCGTCGATTTCCGCAACATCCCCGACATGCTGAAGATCGCCCCCACGGTCGTCATGGACTGCACCCACTCGGTGCAGCGTCCCGGCGCGGCGGGCGGCAAGACGGGCGGCAACCGGGAGTTCGTGCCCGCTATGGCCCTTGCGGCCAAGGCGTTCGGGGCCAACGGCTTCTTCTTCGAGGTGCATCCCGATCCCGACAAGGGGCTGAGCGACGCCGCGAACATGCTGCGGCTCGATGATTTGGAAGCGTTAATTAAATCCCTGCTGTAAATGACCGATACGACAAAGGCGCAGATTCTCGCGGTGGCCCGCAAGGCGGTCCATACGGAGATGCTGACGCTCAAACATTTGGAAGAGACTTTGGGCGACGAGTTCGCCGCGGCCGTGGAGATGATTCTCGAAAGCCGCGGCAAGTGTATCATCACGGGCATGGGCAAGTCGGGCCTCGTGGGGCGCAAGATCGCCGCGACGCTCGCCTCGACCGGCACCCCGAGCTTCTTCCTCCACCCCGGGGAGGCTTTCCACGGCGACCTGGGCATGATCTCGAAAGAGGACATCGTGGTGGCGCTCTCCTATTCGGGCGAGACGGACGAGATTCTGAAAATCGTTCCCTTCATCCACTCCAACGGCAACCGGCTCATTTCGATGACCGGCAATCCCGAGTCGGCGCTGGCCCGGAATTCCGACGTGCATCTGGATGTCGGGGTCCGCGAGGAGGCTTGCATTCTGCACCTCGCGCCCACTTCGTCAACCACGGCGCAGATCGCTATGGGCGATGCGCTGGCCGTGTCGCTGATGCAGATGCGGGGTTTCACGAGCGTCGATTTCGCGCGCCTGCATCCGGGCGGAAGCCTCGGGCGGCGTCTGCTGATGACCGTGGGCAACGTCATGCGCGACCACGACCTGCCGGTGGTGGCTCCCGACTGCCCGGCGACGGAGATGATCCACGCCATTTCGAAAGGCGGGCTGGGGTTGATCGTGATCTGCGACGGCGACCGCATCGAGGGCATCGTCACCGACGGCGACGTGCGCCGTGCGATGGAGCGCCTGCGCGGGGAGTTCTTCAATATCAAAGCCGCAGACATCGCCACGCGCAATCCCAAGACCATCGCGCCGGATGAGAAGCTGATCGAGGCCGAGAAGATGATGACCCGCAACAAGGTCACCTCGCTGCTCGTGACGGACGATGCGGGCAAACTCTCGGGCGTGATTCAGATTTACGACATCAAACTGTAACATCTTTATGTTCATCGTCCGACTCACCTACAAGAAGCCGCTTGCCGAGGTGGAGCGGCACCTCGCGGCGCATCGTGAATACCTCGACCGGCACTATGCCGACGGGGCGTTCCTCTGCTCGGGGCCGCAGAATCCCCGCTCGGGAGGCATCATCCTCTGCCGTGCCTCGGACCGCGCGGCCGTCGAGGCCCTGACGTGCGACGATCCGTTCCGCATCCACGGCGTCGCCGACTACGAGATCGTCGAGTTTTCGCCGACGAAACACCTGCCCGGATTCGAGGCGTTTCTGTAAGACGAAAGGAGGCTTTGAAAAACCTCCTTTTTTATTTCCGGATGTAGTGCGGCATCTCGGCGGGTATCTCCATCGAGATCTCCACCAGCCCGCGGACTTCGCCGCATTCTTTCCAGGCCGTCTGGTAGATCATCTTGCGCGTGCCCTGCTTCTCGATCGTGTAGGCGTTCGTGCCTCCCGTGGCGAGCATCCGGCGGATTATCCCGCGCGAACGTTCGTTGTGGCAGTCGAAGAGGTTCCGGCCGATCAGGTCGCCGCGTTTGGCGAAAGCGGCCCGCGCCTTTTCGTTCATGTAGAGGATCGTGCCCTCGGTGTCGCACACCGTGACGGCGCAACCGGCCTCCTCGGCCCAGGGGTAGGAGTTTTCCATGACTATTGCTGGATTTTCACTAACTGTTCGCGGTAGGCGTTCAGGATGCGCGACTTGGAGATGAACCCGAGGTAGCGCCCCTGCTTGTCCACGACGGGCAGCATCCACGTGTGCTTGTCCTCGAATTTCTCCATGACGCTCAGGATCGTTTCGTGCTCGATGATCCTGTCCGGGGGCGGGATCATGTAGTCCGAGATCGGACGGCCGTAGCGTTCGTGCTTGAACATGTCTTCGCGCAGGTCGTCGAGCTGGACCACGCCGATCAGCCGTCCGAAATTGTCGATCACGGGGAAGATGTTGCGGCGCGCCGTCGAAATGATGTGAACGATGTCCCCGAGGGTCATGTTCTCCTTGATGCGCAGGAAATCGGTTTCCATCAGCTCCTCCAGCTTCAGGAAGACGAACACCGACTGGTCCTTGTCGTGGGTCAGCAGTTCGCCGTTCAGACGCAGCTGTTTGGTGTAGATCGAGTCGGGGTCGAGGTAGTAGCCCACGGCGAACGAGATGCAGGCCGTGGTCATCAGCGGGATGAAGAGTCCGTAGCCGTTCGAGAGTTCGGCGATGAGGAATATCGATGTGAGCGGGGCCTTCATCACCCCCGACATGACGCCCGCCATGCCCACCAGCGTGAACGAGACTATCGAGACCTCCCAGCCGAACAGCGTGTTGCAGACGAGCGCCAGCGAAGCGCCCGTGAACGCCCCGACGAAAAGCGACGGGGCGAAGGTTCCGCCCACGCCGCCCGCGGCGTTGGTCGAGGCCATGGCGATGACCTTGAAGAACATCGTGGCGATGACGAAGAGGATGACCACCCAGTCGATGTCGCGGAAGCGGTAGAAGAGCGAGTTGTTGAACAGCTCCTGCGCGTTGCCGTGCATGAGCGAGGTGAAGCCCTCGTAGCCCTCGCCGTACAGCGGCGGGAAGATGAAGATCAGGACGCCGAGGACCACGCCGCCCCAGATCCACTTCTTGTACTGCTTGTCGATGCCCTTGAAGAAGTTCCCGACGCGGGAGTTCATCGAGGTGAAATACCACGACATCAGTCCGCTCAGCACGCCCAGCAGGATGAAAAGCGGTATCTGCCACAGTTCGAACGCATCTTCGGGGGCCAGCGTGATGGCCAGAATCGGGTCGAAGCCGCGCAGCATGAAGGCCATCGTCGTGGCGGTGATCGAGGCGATCAGCAGCGGGATGACCGAGCCGGCGGTGATGTCGAGCATCAGGATCTCCAGCACGAAGACCACGCCCGTGATCGGGGCCTTGAAGATCGCCGCCAGGGCGGCTCCGGCGCCGCAGCACAGCAGCAGCGTCGTGTGTTTGTAGTTGAGGCGCGCCAGCCGTCCGATGTTCGACCCGATGGCGGCCCCCGTCAGCACGATCGGGGCCTCGGGACCCACCGAACCGCCGAATCCGATGGTCGTGGCGCCGCCCACGACCGAGGTCCAGCAGTTGTGGCCGGCGATGCGCGAGTTGCGGCGCGACATGGCGTACAGCACGCGCGTCACGCCCTCGGAGATGTTGTCGCGGACGATGTATTTGACGAAGAGCGTCGCCAGAATGATGCCCACGGCGGGGTAGATCAGCAGCAGGAAATGGGCGCTGTCCACCGGGAACCAGCTGATGAGCCCCTGTTTGATGAAGTGGAGCAGGATTTCGAACAGATAGGTCCCCAGCCCCGCGAGCACGCCGACCACCACGGCCAGAAGCATCATGATCTGGCTGTTCGACAGCCTCCGGGTCAGCCGGAGGAATTCGAGGTAGATGCGGTCGGCGCGGAAAGACATGCGGCGCAATTAAGGATTGAGAACTAAAAATTAAGAATTTCCATTGAGGTCCGGGGCGTGCGGCAAAACGGACGGAATGGGGATCTTTAATTTTTAACTGTATTCGCAAAGTGTTCGGCCTGGCCGGCGATCAGCTCCTTGTCGTCGAAGTAGTCGATCTTCATGGCGGCGCGGACTTCGGCGAGGGTCGCGGCGGCCGTTGCGCGGGCTTTTTCCGAGCCTTTGCGCAGGATTTCGTACACCTCGCCGATGCGGCCCTCGTAGTAGCGGCGGCGTTCGCGGATCGGATCGAGCGTTTCGTTGAGCACGGCGATCAGCAGCTTTTTCACCTTCACGTCGCCCAGTCCGCCGCGGCGGTAGTGCGCTTTCAACTCCTCCAAAGAGGAGTATTCGGGCAGGTATTTCGCAAAATGTTCGGGACGGCTGAAGGCGTCGAGGTAGGTGAAGACCGTGTTGCCCTCGATCTTGCCCGGGTCCTCCACGCGCAGGTGGTCGGGATCGGTGTACATGCCCATCACCTTCTTTTTCACCTCGTCGGCCGTGTCCGACAGATAGATGCAGTTGTTGAGCGACTTGGACATCTTGGCCTTGCCGTCGGTGCCCGGCAGACGCAGGCAGGCGGCGTTGTCGGGCAGCAGGATTTCGGGTTCGACGAGCGTTTCGCCGTAGACCGCGTTGAACTTGTGGACGATCTCGCGCGTCTGCTCGATCATCGGCTCCTGATCCTCGCCCACGGGGACGGTCGTGGCCTTGAAGGCCGTGATGTCCGACGCCTGCGAGATGGGGTAGGTGAAGAATCCGACGGGGATGCCCTGACGCTGCGCGGTGTCGCCCTCGGCGGTGCCCTCGGCGAATCCGCGCAGGGCGATTTCGGCCTTCACGGTCGGGTTGCGCTGCAAACGCTGCACGGTCACCAGGTTCATGTAGTAGAACGCCAGCTCGCACAGTTCGGGGACCTGCGACTGGATGAAGAGCGTCGATTGTGCGGGGTCGAGGCCCACCGAGAGGTAGTCCAGCGCGACTTCGATGATGTTCTGACGCACCTTTTCCGGATTGTCGGCGTTGTCGGTGAGCGCCTGCGCGTCAGCGATCATGATGAATATTTTGTCGAATTCTCCCGAGTTTTGCAGTTCGACGCGGCGGCGCAGCGAACCTACGAAATGACCCAGATGAAGGCGGCCCGTGGGACGGTCGCCGGTGAGGATGATTTTTGCCATATTTTTAGAGAAAATACATTTTGCGGGCGAAGATACGAAAAAGAACTGACGACGCCAAAACCGAATTGCATCCGGTGCGGCAAAACTTTCCGACTTCCTAAAAGGGTCGTTACGACCCCGAAGATACGAAAAACTATGCGGCAATGCGAAAAAGTTGTCCGGTATAGATTTTTTTTATATATTCGCAGGGTGAAATAGACCTCTGCTATGACGATAATCCAACTCGAATATCTGTTGGCCGTGGCCAACTGCGGCAGTTTCTCGCTGGCCGCCGAACATTGCTTCGTGACGCAGCCTTCGCTGAGCATGCAGGTCAAGTCGCTCGAAGAGGAGCTGGGCGTGGTGCTGCTCGACCGCTCGAAAAAGCCCGTCATCCCCACCGAGGCGGGCGAAGTGGTGCTGGAGCAGGCGCGCGAGACGATCAAGGCTTACAATTACATCCGGGAGGCCGTCGCGGAGCTGAAGGGCGAGACGGCGGGCAAACTGCGGCTGGGGGTCATCCCGACCATCGCGCCCTACCTGCTGCACAAGTTCATCCCGGCGTTCGTGCGCGACTATCCGAAGGTGGAGCTGGAGATCTCCGAGATGATCACGTCGGACATCGTCGATGCGTTGAAGCGCGACCGCATCGACGCGGCGCTGGTGGCCAGCGGCACCTGCGGGGAGGGCATCCTCGAGCAGGAGCTTTTCAACGACCGTTTCTACGCCTACGTGTCGCCCGAGAATCCGCTCTACGAACGGCAGAACATCCGCATCGAGGACATCGACCTGAAGGACCTCGTGATCCTGAGCCCCGGCAACTGCATGCGCGACCAGATCATCGAGCTGTGCCAGGCGCGCCGCAACATGCCCTCGCGCTATTCGTTCGAATCGGGGTCGCTGGATACGCTGATGCGCATCGTGGATTGCACGTCGTGTCTGACGATCATTCCCGAGATGGCCCTCGAATACATCCCTGCGGACCGCCGCGACCGGCTGAAAACCCTCGCCAAAGGGGCTACGTCGCGTAAGATCGCCGTCGCCGTGCGCCGCACCTACGTCAAGAATTCGATCATCCGGGCTCTGACCGAAACCATTCTGGCCAATGTCCCGGGGGCGAAGTCATAGTCTCCTCAGCCGATAGAAACGCGCCCGGCAGTTTTCTGCCGGGCGCGTTGTTTCAGGCCGCGTTTATTCGGAAATCTCCGCTTTTTTCGCCGTGCCTTTCCACCCGGCGGAGATGTATTGTCCGTCGGAAAGCCCTGCGGCGGGCGGACCGGCGAGTGCCCGGATAGGACGATAAAAACGAAACTGCCGACAAAAAGAGCGAAATAATGAATACCCCTCCGGGCAATATGCCGCACGGCGCGCGATTTTTGGGCGGTTGCTTTCAAATCTCATTCTCTTTTCGTACCTTTGCGAGGTTATAGACTCCTATTGCATATTTATGGATAAACTGATCGAAACGATCGTCAGCGCGATTGAAGATAAAAAAGGTAAGAATATTGTATCGTTGGACCTCTCGGGATTCGACGGGGCGATCTGTTCGCATTTCATCGTCTGCAACGCGGATTCCACGACGCAGGTGTGCGCCATCGCCGACGGAATCGAGGAACGGGTGCTCGAGAAGCTGGGCGAGAAGGTCTGGCGCGTCGAAGGCCAGCAGAACGGCGTATGGGTCGCCATGGACTATGTGGATGTCGTGGTCCACATTTTCCAGACCGAACTGCGCGGTTTCTACAAGCTCGAGGAGCTGTGGGCCGACGCGCCGATGGTGAAGTACGAATACGAAGAGTAGAAAGGCATTATGGCACAGAAACGCAAGAACAACAATAAAATGAATATGAACATGCCGCGGCCTTCGATGCTGTGGATCTACGGCCTGATCGGCGCGTTCATCATCGGCTGGTACGTCTTTGGCGATGTCAACGACACGCCCCTGCCCAGCGACTGGACCACCGTCCGGGAGATGGTCGAGAAGGGCGACGTGGAGAAGATTCAGGTCGTCAACCGCGACCAGGCGCAGGTGTTCCTGAAAAAGGACGCCGCCGAAAAATACCGCAGCGACTCGACGGACAAACGATTCCGCCGCCTGCCCGATACGGGCGTGCAGCTGATCTTCACCATCGGGTCTGTCGATTCGTTCCGCGAGGACCTGAAGGCCGCCGAGGAGACCTCGGGTCAGACGGTCCCGGTGATCTATGAGAACAAGGCCAATGACTGGACCAGCATTTTGATCAACCTGCTGCCGTGGGTGGTCATTATCGGGGCGTGGTTCTTCGTCATGCGCTCCATGTCGCGCGGCGCCGGCGCCGGAGGCGGCGGGGGCATTATGAACGTGGGCAAGGCCAAGGCGCAGGTCTTCGACAAGGACAACGCCAAGCGCGTGACGTTCAAGGACGTGGCGGGTCTGGAAGAGGCCAAGGTCGAGATCATGGAGATCGTGGACTTCCTCAAAAAGGCCGACAAATACAAGGAGTTGGGCGCCAAGATTCCGAAAGGCGCGCTGCTGGTAGGCCCTCCGGGAACCGGCAAGACCCTGCTGGCCAAGGCCGTCGCGGGCGAGGCCAACGTGCCGTTCCTCTCGATTTCGGGTTCGGATTTCGTGGAGATGTTCGTCGGCGTGGGCGCCTCGCGTGTCCGCGACCTCTTCGAGCAGGCCAAGCAGAAGGCCCCGTGCATCGTCTTCATCGACGAGATCGACGCCATCGGCCGGGCCCGCGGCAAGAACGCCGGATTCTCGGGCAACGACGAGCGTGAAAATACGCTGAACCAGCTGCTGACGGAGATGGACGGTTTCCAGACCAATACGGGCGTGATCGTCCTCGCGGCCACGAACCGCGCCGACATCCTCGACAAGGCGCTGATGCGCGCCGGGCGTTTCGACCGTCAGATCGAAGTGGGGCTGCCCGACGTGAAGGAGCGCGAGGAGATTTTCAACGTCCACCTGCGTCCGCTGAAACTCGATCCGCAGCTCGACCGTTCGTTCCTGGCGCGTCAGACGCCGGGTTTCTCGGGTGCCGACATCGCCAACGTCTGCAACGAGGCTGCGCTGATCGCCGCCCGCCACAACAAGAAATTCATCTCGAAAGAGGATTTCCTCGCCGCCATCGACCGGATCGTGGGCGGTCTGGAGCGCAAGAACAAGATCATCACCGACGAGGAGAAGCGCGTGATCGCCTTCCACGAGGCCGGACACGCCACGGTGAGCTGGATTCTCGAAAACGCCAGCCCGCTGATCAAGGTGACGATCATCCCGCGCGGCAAGGCGCTGGGCGCCGCCTGGTATCTGCCCGAGGAGCGTCAGATCACCACGCGCGAGCAGATGATGGACGAACTGGCCGCCACGCTCGGCGGCCGCGTGTCGGAGCAGCTGACCTTCGGGCAGGTTTCGACGGGCGCCCTGAACGACCTGGAGCGCGTCACCAAGCAGGCTTACGCTATGGTGGCCTATTACGGCATGAGCGAGAACGTCGGCACGCTCTCCTACTACGATTCCACGGGCCAGAGCGACATGGCTTTCACCAAGCCTTATTCGGAGCAGACGGCCCAGCAGATCGACACCGAGGCCAAACGGGTGATCGAGCAAGCCTATAAGATGGCCGAGCAGGTGTTGCGCGAGCACGCCGACGGCCTGAAAGAGCTGGCCGAGCTGCTGCTCTCCCGCGAGGTGGTCTTCACCGAGGATGTCGAGCGCATCTTCGGCAAGCGCAAGAAGGACATCGAGCGCGAACGCAAGGAGGCCGAGGCGAAAGCCAAGGCCGGGGGCGGCACTCCCGCCGGGGAGGAACCCGGGGCCGGGACGCAGGCTGCCGCGGACGCCGGCCCTGAGGCTGGGCCCGACAAACCCGAAGCGGCTCCCGCAGCCCCGTCCGTCGCCGCACCCGAAGCCGAATAACCCCGTCGAACCCTCTACAACCCTTGAAAACAGATGAGTGAAAAAATGAAGAACCTCCGGGTGCGCACGCTGAGCGGGGCAGTCCTCGCGGCGGTGGTGCTCGGGGCCGTAATCTGGTCGCAGTGGAGCTTCGGCCTGCTGCTGATGGCGTTGCTCGTGGTCGGCATGTCGGAGTTCTACACGCTGGCCGAGAAGCAGGGCAGCCATCCCCAGCGGATCGTGGGACTGGTGGCCGGGGCGGTGTTGTTCGCCCTCAATTTCGCCTTTGTCTCGGACGACATCGAGATACTCGGAAGCGCCCGGCAGGCTTTTGCCTGCGGACTGGCCTTCCTGCTGCTGTCGCTGCCCGCCATGTTCATCTGCGAACTCTACCGCCGGCAGGGGAATCCCGCCGCCGATATCGGCACGACCCTGATGGGCGTGGTCTACGTGGCCCTGCCGTTTTCGGTGATGTGCTATATCCCGATGATCGGCAGCGATGTCTGGAACCCTTGGGTGATGCTTTTCTACATCTTCATCATCTGGTGCAACGACGTTTTCGCCTATCTGGTGGGCATGTCGGTCGGCCGTCACCGGCTGTTCGAACGCCTCTCGCCCAAAAAGTCGTGGGAGGGGTTCTTCGGCGGCGTCGCCGGGGCCGTCGTCATGGGGCTGGTCGCAGCCCGGGTGCTGGACGGCGGCTACGTGGCGTGGGCCGGGCTGGCGCTGGTCGCGGCGGTCTCGGGCGTGCTGGGCGACCTGGTGGAGTCGATGTTCAAGCGCGCCGCGGACGTGAAGGATTCCGGGGCGCTGATCCCCGGCCACGGCGGAGTGCTGGACCGTTTCGACGCCATGCTGCTGTCGGCGCCGTTCGTCTTCGTCTATATGCTTTTTGTGATGTAACTGCAAACCTTAACGTTTATGAGAATCAATAAGGAAGGATATAAGATCATCGGCGTTTCGGGAGTTATCTGCCTGCTCCTGTGGTGGCTGTTCTATCATCTGCTGGTCCACGACGCGAACATCTCGCTGCTGTGGTTCAGCGCCGTCGTGCTGTTGCTGTTCTGGTTCTTCATCGTGGCGTTCTTCCGCGAGCCCCGCCGGGTGCGCATCCACGATGCCGACCTGGTCTTCGCCCCCTGCGACGGCCGCGTGGTCGTGACGGAGGTCGTGTCGGAGAACGAATACCTCAAAGAGGAGATGTTGCAGATCTCGATCTTCATGTCCATCACCAACGTCCACATGAACTGGGTTCCCGTGGGCGGCGAGGTGGAGTATTTCAAATACCATCCGGGGCGTTTCCTGGTGGCGTGGCACCCCAAGTCCTCGACCGAGAACGAACGCACGACCACCGTGGTGCGGATGCCCTCGGGCCAAAAGGTGCTCTTTCGCCAGATCGCGGGGCTGATCGCCCGGCGCATCATCTCGTACATGACCGTCGGCCATCAGGTCGAGCAGAACAGCGTCTGCGGATTCATCAAGTTCGGGTCGCGCGTCGATGTGCTCGTGCCGAAGGACAGCGAACTGCTGGTGGAGATCGGCGATCCCACCGTGGGGTCGCAGACCCCGATCGCCCGGCTGCGCAAGAACATAGAAAACGCATAGGACGATGAAGGCGACGCCCCAGACCTTCCTGCGGTTCATCGCGGGCGCGGCAATCGCCGCGGTCGTGCTCTTTCTGGTCTGGTATTTCTCGTCGATCGTCGTCTACATCCTCGTTTCGGCCGTGCTGGCCGTCATGGGGCGTCCGTTGGTCAAACGCCTTGCGGGCGTGCATTTCAGAGGGTGGCAGGTGCCGCGCTGGCTGGCCGCGCTGGCGACCCTCGCAGTGATCTGGGTGGTGGTGGCCACGTTGTGCTCGCTGTTCGTGCCGCTGGTCTTCAACAAGATCAACCAGTTCGCCCATGTCGATTTCGCCGCGGTCGTGGGGAGGATCGGCGAACCCATTGCCCGGATGCAGCACGATTTGCAGGCGCTCTTTTCGCTGCCCGAAAGCACTTTCTCGCTCTCGGACGAACTGACCTCGGCCCTCAAACAGGTCATCGACATCAATTCGCTCAATACGATCTTCTCGTCGATCATCAACGTGGTCCTGTCGTCGGTGATCGCCGTCTTCTCCATTTCGTTCATCACGTTCTTCTTCCTCAAGGAGGAGGGGCTCTTCTATGCGATGGTCACGGCGGTCTTCCCGGAACACTACCACGACAACATCACCCGGGCGCTGGATTCGGTGACGGTGCTGCTGGCGCGCTATTTCACGGGCATCCTCTCGGAGAGCCTGTTGCTGACGGTCGCCGTGTCGCTGGTGATGATGGCTTTCGGGATGAAGGCCGCCGACGCTGCGTTCATCGGCCTTATCATGGGGGTGATGAACGTCGTTCCCTATGCCGGGCCGCTGATCGGCGGCATCGTCTCGGTCTTCGTGGGCATCGTTTCGCCGATCGAGGGGATGGGCGTGGGACATACGGTCTTCATCATCGTCGGGTCGCTGCTGATTATCAAGGGGATGGACGATTTCATCCTCCAGCCGGCGCTTTATTCGGCGCGGGTGAAGGCTCATCCGCTGGAGATTTTCCTCGTGATCCTCATCGCCGGGTCGCTGGCGGGGATTCTGGGCATGCTGCTGGCCATCCCGTCCTACACGGTGATCCGCGTCTTTGCCAAGGAGTTCTTCTCGCAGTTCCGGCTGGTGCGCAAACTGACTGAAAAAATCTGATGGAACGGATTCTGATCGAGGGCGTTGTGGAGCACGGACGCCGGTTGGGGCGTGAGTTGGGTTTTCCGACGGCCAACCTGGCCGTTCCGGAGACGGTCGCGGCCGACGACGGGGTTTACCGTTCGCGGGCCGAGGTCGGGGGACGGACCTACGACGCGATGTCGAACCTGGGGCGCAACCCCTCGGTCGGAGGCGTCGAACGGCGTCTGGAGACCCATATTTTCGGTTTCGGGGGCGAGCTGTACGGCCGTCCGCTGCGCGTCGAGCTGCTCGAAAAAATCCGCGACGAACGCAAGTTCGCCACGGTGGAGGAGCTTCGGGAGCAGATCGCCCGGGACAAGGAATATATTTTAAGAAACAGATAGGAATATGTATTTGGATTTGACACTTCCCTACAAGGTCGCCGACATGTCGCTGGCCGAGTGGGGCCGCAAGGAGATCGAGATCTCCGAGCACGAAATGCCGGGACTGATGGCCGTGCGCCGCAAATACGGGCCCCGGAAGCCGCTGAAGGGCGTGCGCGTGATGGGATCGCTGCACATGACCATCCAGACCGCCGTGCTGATCGAAACCCTCGTGGAGCTGGGCGCCGACGTGCGCTGGTGCTCGTGCAACATCTTCTCGACGCAGGACCATGCCGCCGCGGCCATCGCCGCCGCGGGCGTTCCGGTCTTCGCGTGGAAGGGCGAGACGCTGCCCGAGTACTGGTGGTGCACCGCCATGGCGCTCTCGTTCCCCGGCGGCAAGGGGCCGCAGCTGATCGTGGACGACGGCGGCGACGCCACGCTGCTGATTCACAAGGGCTATAAGGCCGAAAACGACGCCTCGACGCTCGACTACGAGCCCTCGTCCTACGAGGAGGAGGTGATTCTCGACACGCTGAAGCGGATTTTGGCCGAGGAGCCCGAAAAATGGCACCGAACGGTAGCCGAGTGGAAGGGCGTGAGCGAGGAGACCACCACGGGCGTACACCGCCTCTATCAGATGCAGGAGGCCGGCGAACTGCTCGTTCCGGCCATCAACGTCAACGATTCGTGCACCAAGTCGAAGTTCGACAACCTCTACGGCTGCCGCGAGTCGCTGGCCGACGGCATCAAGCGCGCTACGGACGTGATGATCGCCGGCAAGGTGGTCGTCGTGTGCGGTTACGGCGACGTGGGCAAGGGATGCGCCCGCTCGATGCGTTCCTACGGCGCCCGGGTGATCGTCACGGAGATCGACCCCATCTGCGCCTTGCAGGCTGCGATGGAGGGCTTCGAGGTGAAGACCGTGGAGAGCGCGCTCGCCGAGGGCAACATCTACGTCACCTGCACCGGCAACTGCGACATCATCACGCTGGAACACATGGAGAAGATGCGCGATCAGGCCATCGTCTGCAACATCGGCCATTTCGACAACGAGATTCAGATGGCGCGCCTCGAAAAATCGGCTGCCGTGAAACTGAACATCAAGCCGCAGGTCGATAAGTTCACCTTCCCCGACGGACATTCGATCTTCATTCTGGCGGAAGGGCGTCTGGTGAACCTCGGATGCGCCACGGGACACCCTTCGTTCGTGATGTCGAACTCCTTCACCAACCAGTGCCTCGCGCAGATGGAACTGTGGGAGAAGCATCTCGAAGTGGGGGTCTACCGCCTGCCGAAGCACCTCGACGAGGAGGTCGCACGCCTGCATCTGGACAATCTGGGCGTCGAACTGACGCACCTGACTCCCAAGCAGGCCGCCTACATCGGCGTTCCCGAGGAGGGACCCTACAAGGCCGAGCACTACCGCTATTGACGGCGTTACGGAGTAGGGAAAAGGGACTCTCAAGTCCCCGGAATTGAAAATCACCCCTGTCGGAGCAAGCTCCGGCAGGGGTGAAATCGTTGAAAGCGCTCTTGTCGGGCCGCCTTTTTGTTTTTAGAAAGTCACTGCGAACCAGCCTCTCAGCGCGGGCCATGTGTCGGCCGCGACGTGGATCAGCATGCCCGCCGAGGCGGCGATCTTGATCCCCGTGCCGACGATGAACGAGAGGAACGAACCGAACCCTATCAGAAAGGCTTTCGGCACGTCGCTGCGGTCGTTGAGCAGTTCGCCCAGCACGGCGCCCAGAAAGGGACCGAGAAAGATGCCCACGGGCGGGAAAAGGAAGAACCCGGCGAAGACGCCCACCGTGGCGCCGATGGCGCCCGCGCGCGAACCGCCGAAGCGGCGCGTCATCCACGCCGGGAGAAAATAGTCGGCGACGCTCACGGCGACGGTCACCCCGAGCCACAGCCACAGCGCCGAGGCGCTCATCTGGGAATAGGAGGTGAAATAGGCGCAAAGAAGCCCCGCGTAGCTCAGCACCACGCCCGGCAGGGCGGGCACGATACAACCGATGATGCCCAGTATCGAGAGTGCGAAAGCGAGCAGGGAGAGCGTGATGTCCATCGGAAGAGGCTTCGGGTGATTTTATGCTTTTCCGCGGCCGGGCCTGCCGGCCTGCGGCGTTATTCGACGAGCCGGTTGGTCGCCGTGTCGGGGAATACGATCCACGGACGGAATTGCTTGGCCTCCTCGAAATCCATCAGCGCATAGGAGGCGATGATGATGACATCGCCGACCTGCACCTTGCGCGCTGCGGCGCCGTTCAGGCAGATGCAGCCGCTGCCGCGCTCGCCCTTGATGATGTAGGTCTCGAAACGCTCTCCGTTATTGATGTCCATAATCTGGACCTTCTCGCCTTCGATCATGTTGGCGGCTTCCATGAGCGCCTCGTCGATGGTGATGCTCCCCACGTAGTTCAGGTCGGCCTGCGTGACCGTTACGCGGTGGATCTTCGATTTGATGACTTCAATCTGGAATTTCATTATCGGATTCGGATATTGTCGATTAAACGGATGTCTCCCGCCTGTACGGCGATACAGCCCTGAATGCGTTCCGAGGCGTCCCATGCCGGCACCTCCTGCATCGTCAGCGCATCGACCGACTGGTAGTAGATCACTTTGAGCCGCGGATCGCTCTCCACCTCGGCCGTCACCCACGCTTTCAGCCCGGCGGGCGTCAGTTCGTGCGACTTCTCCGCGGCACGGCGCAGCACGGCGTAGATGTGCGGTGCGGCGGCGCGGTGCGGGGCATCGAGCAGCTGATTGCGCGAGGAGAGCGCCAGCCCGTCGTCGCCGCGGACGATTGGGCACTCCACGATCTCGACCGGCAGTCGCAGCTGGGCCACCATCGCCTTGATGACGGCGATCTGCTGGAAATCCTTCTCCCCGAAATAGGCGCGCGCCGGACGCACGATGTCGAACAGGCGGCTGACGACCTGCGCCACGCCGTTGAAGTGGCCGGGACGCGTCGCGCCCTCCATCACCTTGTCGATCTGCCCGAAGTCGAAGACCCGGGTGTCCTCCTCGGGGTAGATCTCCTCGACTGAGGGCATCAGCACGAGGTCCGCGCCGGCCTCCTCCAGGAGTTTCCGGTCCGCCTCCGGGGTGCGGGGGTAGTGACGGAGGTCGTTCTTGTCGTTGAACTGCGTGGGATTCACGAAGACGCTCACGACGACCGTGGCGTTCTCCTTCCGCGCGCGCTCGACGAGCGAACGGTGCCCCGCATGCAGGGCGCCCATCGTGGGAACGAATCCGATGCCCGACTGCTCCGTCCGGTCCAATTCGGCGCGAAGCTCCTTGACGCTTGTAAATACTTTCATCTCTTTTTGAAACGAGTTGCGGGGCAAAGGTAGAAATTCCCTCAGACATAACGAAGGAAAATCGTAAAAAATAGTTCGGCGGCGTTCCGAAAGGGCGGCGGCGCAGAACGATTTCCGTTCTGCGCCGCCTTTGTCCCGCAGTTGTCTTTACAGTCCCGCAACGGGCACCCAGCCTGCGATGCTGCGCGACGACGTGGGGCTGATGGCGTCCTCGCCGCCCTGGCTGTCGAACAGCACGAGATTCACGAGAATCTCCCCCGATGCGAGGTCTAGTTGCGAACGCGGCACGGCGACCTCGACCAGATAGCCGTTGTCCGTGTCGCCGTTGTCCGAGATCGTGCCGTCGTAGGCGGCCTGCACCGTGACGCCCATGTCGGTCTCGCGCCAGCCGCCGGCATAGACATCCGTGCTTTTCAGTCCGCTGTGCGAGACCTTGATGCGCCGGGCCGCGGAGGTGAGTTTGTCCCCCTCGTTGGCGGGCGATAGCAGGATGTTCACGTAGTCGTCGCGCGAGATGGCTTCGTCGAGCACCTCCACGAGGAAATAGACGTTTCTGTCGTCGCACGAGCAGCGGAGCGTGGCTTGCGCCTGCGACTTTTCGCCGACGAACAGCGCGTCGTCGGTCGCCGCCCACTCGGCGTTGTCGCCGTCGATATTGACCGTGCGGCGGGTCGCCGTGATGCGGTGGTTGAGTTCGAAACGGGCCAGCGCGATCGTGATGTCGCCTGACTTTTCGCTGTTGCGCATCGCCGCGATCACCTCGTGGCTGCCGTTCAGTTCCATGCAGCCCCACGAGCCTCTGCCCGGGAGCGCGACGAACGGTTCGCCGAACGTGCGTGCCTCGGCGTCGCCGAGACGCATGTTCAGATGGCTCGAAAGTCCGTAGGACACGAGGGTTTCGCCCGACGGGAACTGCACGAGGAAAGGTCCCGCGCCGTTGAACAGGTGGTTCTGACGGTCGGCGGGTCCCGTTTCGTCCCCTTCGAGATGGCCCCACTGTCCCTTGTCGTCGGAATAGGCGAACGAGATGGCGTAGGACGTGCTGCCGTTGACGCAGCTCACGGCCGACTCCAGCGCCGCGGCCAGTTTGTTGCTGTTGTTGAGGCGCACGACGACCGGCATCTGGTCGGTGTAGAAGGTGGCGTTCTTGTCGCTGTTCTCCCAGTGCTGACGAATGACCCGCCAGGGGGTCTGGTCGAGTCCCGGGGTCCAGGTCGCGCCGTGGTCAGCGGAGACGACCATCGAGGTCCCCGAATGGCCGCCTGAAATCCACGGACGGCTCTCCGAAAAATAGCATTGAAGCTCTCCCGAGGGCATTTCTACCATGTGCGCCTCCCAGTTCGGACCGTGGTATATCTCCTGCGGATCGCTCCACGTCCTGCCGTTGTCCGTACTGCGCAGGATGACGATTCCGTGGTCATACTGGCAGTCGAGGTAGTTGTAGCTCATGTTGGCCCGGTAGGAGGCGAAAGCCAGGAGGTCGCCGTTGGAGAGCACGATGGCGTTGGGATTGGTGAAGACCCGCTTGTCCTGATTGCCGCGCGAATTGGTGATGACATAGCGTTCGAGAAACAGCCCCCGGCCGGTCCAGTTTTCCAGATCGGGACTCGTGGCATAATAGATGTCGAAGCCGTTCGCGTTCCCCTGACCGCCGTAATGGTTGAACAGGATGTAGGAACCGTCGGACAGCTTTTTGATGCGTGCGTAGTTCGGGTTGTCGTTGCCCGTGACGCTTTGGCCGAGGTTGACGTAGCTGCGGTAGTTCATCTTGACCGACGACCGTGCGGTCACGTCGGCGTGGGAATTGATCTCGTCCGCGCCTTGGTTCAGCCGCCCGATGGGCGTCAGGGTCAGTTCCTGCGATTCGGAGGCACCTCCCCGGTTCGGTCCGGGTGCGTTGTCCGGGTCGTTGCAGGCCAGGATGCCGAGGCTGAGCGCCGCCAGGGCGAATTTCGTGATGGTTTGTTTCATGGCGTTCGGTTCATTGAGGGTCCGGAGCTATCTGGCATAGAACCGGAACTCGGTGGTTGAATGATAGGTTTCGCCGGGACGGAGCACGGCCGACGGGTATTCGGGGTGGTTCGGCGAGTCGGGATAGCGGAGCGTTTCGAGCAGCATGCCGCCGAACTTCTCGACCGCCCGGCCGCCCTTGCCCACGACCTTCGGGGAGAAGAGCCGTCCAGTGTAGGTCAGCAGGCCGGGTTCCGTGGTCCAGAGTTCGATCCCGCGGCCGCTGCGCGGCTCCCAGAGATCGGCGGCCCGGGCCAGTTCGCCCGTCTGGCTGCGGAGCATCCAGCAGACCGAAAATCCGCGCATCGTGCGCAGGTGTTCGTTGGGGGTGTCGATGGCATAATCCACGCGGTGAGGCTCCCGCAGGTCGAAGGGCGTGCCCTCCACGGGTTCCGACGGCCCCAGCGGCACGAAGCGCGCGTCGTTGGGCAGGTAGCGGTCCGCTTCGACCTGCATCACGTGATCCATCACATAGCCGCCGTTCTGCCCTTTGAGATTGAAATAGGTGTGGTTCGAAAGATTGACGACCGTCGGACGGTCGGTCTCGGCTTCGTATTCGATGCGGCATACGTCGTCTTTCGTCCACCAGTAGGTGACCGTGCAGGCGAGGTTGCCCGGATAGCCCTCTTCGCCGTCGGGGCTCAGGCGCGTGAAGCGTACGCCTGCGCGGTCCGCCTCCACGAGCGGCTCGGCCTGCCACATCACGCGGTCGAATCCCTTCGTTCCGCCGTGCAGGTGGCCCGGACATCCGGCCAGACACTCGTTGGCGGTGAGCCGCACGGTGTCGCCGTCGAGCGGGAACGAGGCATTGGCGATGCGGTTGCCGTAGCGGCCGATCAGGGCCCCGAAGAAGCGTTCGCTTCCGGTTTCGAAGTCGCGGATGTCGTCGTATCCCGGCACGATGTCGGCGATTACGCCGTTGCGGTCGGGAACGCAGATCCGCACCACGCGGCAGCCGTAGTCGATGACCTCCATCGAGGCGCCGTTGCCGCTACGGAGCCGGTAGAGGGTGACCTCCTCGCCGGACGAGAGCCGTCCGAACGGGGCGGTTTCCACGGAGGGCGCGCCTGCGGTGCAGGCGGTCAGGACCGCCGTCGCGCCGCAAACGGCCGCAAGGATGATTCGTTTCATGGCTGAACGGTTTTTTGTGCGGGACGGTTCGCCGGTTTGTTTTGTTCCGTATCGGCTTCGATGCCCGGATCGCCCTGTTCGCGCATCCATTTCTTCAGTGCCCGGAACAGCCGGGCCTGTATGCGGGCATACTCCTTTTTCCCGGCCAGATTGGTCAGTTCCCAGGGGTCTGCCGCCGTGTCGTACAACTCGAACTCCGGACGGTGATACCATCGTCCGACGATGAATTTCGCATGTTCCGTGTCGGTCGCTTTCCACGATTTGAGCCACAGCTCGTTTTCCATGTTTTTGGCGATCATCCTCTGATCGGGGGTCAGGTTCCAGATCAGCCGGTAGCGGCCGTCGCCCGCTGCGCGGATGGGATAGGGAGGTCCCGACGGGTAGTTGTCGTGGAGGTGGAAGGCGTATTTGCGGTGGCGGTCGCTGCGCCCTTCGAGGAGCGGCGCGATGCTGCGGCCGTCCATCTCGCGGTCGGGACTTCCGCCTGCCAGCGCCACGAGCGTCGGCAGGATGTCTTCGTACTGCACGATGGCGTCGGTCGTGCGGCCCGGGCGGATGCGGCCGTCCCAGCGGGCGATCATCGCCGCGTGCACCCCGGCGTTCCAGTTGGTCCACTTGGCGCCCGTGAGCTGCGTCCCCTGTTCCGAGAGGAAGATCACCAGCGTGTCGTCGAGCAGCTCCCGTTCCCGCAGTACCCGTACTACGTCGCCCACCTCCCGGTCGAGCAGGTCGATTTCGGCCAGATAGGCCGCATAGCTTTTGCGCGTCTGCGGCGTATCGACGAAATGGGGCGGCAGAACCAGTTTCCCGAGGTCGAATTTCGAAGGATCGCCGCCCGTCCACGGAACGTGCGGGTTGACCGAGGCCACCACCAGGCAGAAGGGTTCTTCACGGTCGCGCGAAATGAACTCCTCGACCCCCTCCATCGTGTGCGAAGGGTCTTTCGTCAGGCAGTTGACCGCGAATCCGGGAACCCGTTCGAACGGGAAGGCTTCTTTCGGGTGGATGTGCCATTTCCCCGCCAGCCCCACCCGGTAGCCGAGCCGCGCAAGGCGTACGGGCATGGTCTCGACCCCTTCGCGGATCGCGCTGAGGTTGTAGTGCCCGCCGTTGCGGATCGGGTACATGCCCGTATAGAGGCAGTGGCGTGTGGGCACGCTCGTCGATACGGAGTTCCAGGCGTTCGTGAAGCGCATGCCTGCGCGGGCCAGCGAGTCGATGTGCGGCGTGCGGTTGTTGACCGCGCCGTAGCAGCCGATGTCATACCAGCTGCAATCGTCGGCGAGGATGACGACCATGTTGGGCCGCTTCTGGGCTGCGGCCTGCTGCCCGGTCAGGGCAGCGGCCGCGAAGCCTCCGAGCATCAGTGTTCGTTGAAGATTCATTTTTGCAGTCGTTTATCGTTTCAATTCCCGGAGCATCACCGCCGACCAGAGGTTGTCGGGTTTCAGCTCCACGGATTTCGCAAAGCATTTCCGGGCTTCGTCCCGGTTGCCGAGCCCCAGTTGTCCGAGCCCCTGGGTGTAGCAGGCCCGGGTGTTGATCGTCGCCACGGTCTTGCCCGTGGTGCCCTCGGCGCCGTAGAAGTTCACGTAGTCCTCGACGACGGCGGCCTTTCCGGCCTCGACGAGCGCTTCGAACAGGGCTTCGGCCTCGGCCTTTTTGCCCAGTTTTTCGAGCGCGAGGCCCTGCCAGTAGCGGTAGTCGGTTTTCTTGACGTTCACCGCCGCGGCCTTTTTGTAGTTCAGCATGGCCTTGGAGCGGTTGCCCATTCGTTCGTAAGCGTTGCCGATGAACCAGTAGATCTGGGCGTCGCGGGGCGTGCGTTTGTCAACGAGGAACACCTGGTGGTTCTCCGGATAGTCGAAGGCGCTTTCGAAGAGTCCGAGGGCCTCTTTCCGCTGCCCTGCGGCGAATTTCTCCTCCCCGGCCAGCAGCAGGGCATCGACATAGACATCGTGGAAGTTGGCGACGCCTTCGCGCGTCGGGAAATAGCACTCCTTCAACAGTTTGAGCACATAGTCGTAATCCCCGACGAAGATGCCTGCCGTGACCTCTCCGGCCAGCGGGGAGTAGCGCTTCGTGCAGACGGCGTGACGGCTTTTCAGCAGGTCGTAGCGCACCTGCACGTCCTCGCCCTTGGCTTCGTAGACCTGATCTATCTCTTCGAGGAAAAGCGCCTCTTCGGGTGCCAGATCGATGGCCTTGCGGTAGTATTTCACCGCTTCGCCGTAGTTCTTCGTGTGCAGCCAGTGCGCCCATCCGAGGTTGCGCCATGCCATGGCGAACGAGGGTTCTTTGTCGATGCACTGCTCCCATTCGGCCATCGCGCGGTCGGGCTGTTTGTTATAGTAGAGGTTTCCCAGGTAGTAGCAGGGTTTGTAACTCTCCGGGCAGAGCTCCTTGGCCCGTTCCAGTACGGCGACCGTTTCCAGCCGGAACGGGTTGCAGCGGTCGGTCGGGATCGCCAGCGCCGCCGTGAAATACTTCTTTTCCGCGGCCTTGTCGCCGGCCTTGCCGGCCAGATAGCCCAGCCACATCTTGACGGTGGGGTAGGCCGTCCGGGCGTCGATCCGTTCGAGCAGCTCCACGGCCGTTTCCGGAAATCCGTTGTGCAGGTAGGCGAGGGCCAGTTCGAGATACGATTCCGGTTCGTCGCGCATCAGCGTTTCGAAATAGTCGCTCTCGCCCAGCAGCAGCTGTTCATAGGCGGCGTAGGCGTTCACGGGATCGGTCTCCGATACGCGCTTCACGCAGGCCGAGGCACCCGCTTTGTCGCCCTGTGTGCGCAGGATGGTGGCTTTCAGGTTCAGGGCGCTGAAATTGTCGGCGTTGCGGGCGATGGCCTCGTCCAGCCGTTCGAGCGCCATCGGAATGTCGCCCTGCGCCACGTAGAGCTGCGCCAGCTGGAAATTCCCCGCCGAATTGTAGTTGTAGTTCCAGACGGCGCGGTAGAGCGTGTCCATCGCCGCTTCGACCTTGCCCTCCTGTTTGAGGATCAGCCCCAGGTTGTACATCGCTTCGCAGTCCTTCGGACGGGTATAGTCCTTGGTCTGGCGTTCGATCGCCTTGCGCAGGTAGCGGGCTGCCTTCTCGTTGTCGCCGCGCTGACGCCACCAGACGCCCATCTGCGTGTTGGCGCGCGTGTCGCCCGGATCGCGGCGCAGCACCTCTTCGAAATAGTCCGTGGGGTCGATGAACGGGTTGTGGAATTGCAGGTTGCGCATCCCGACGAGGTAGCACTCCTCGGTGTTTTCGATCTGTTCGGGACGCAGCGGACGCTTCACGATCTCCGGCAGCGGTTTGTCCGGGTCGCGCTCCACGGGCGAGTAGGCCAGCAGCTCCCTGCCTGCGGCGTCGGTGAGCGTGATCCGCAGGTCGGTCGGCCGGATCGTCTTGTCGATGGCGACGGTCTCCACGAACGGCGCGTCGGGTGCGAGGTCCGTCCGCCGCGTGAAGAGCGTCCGCCCGCCGGCCGTGAGCGCGACGGTCGTTCCGGAGAGTTTCTCCGTGGCGTTGACGCCGATCAGCGCCTTGCCCGGGGCCACGAGGTCGAGGTTGAGGGCCGCCTGACGGTTGCCGGTCTTCACGCCGCCGATGTCGCGCAGTCCGTACCAGTAGTGGGTGAACTCCTTCACCTCGTAGGGGGCGCTCCAGTTGTAGTCGGGCTGGTTGTCCGAGTAGGCGCCCACCATCAGCTCGCAGTAGTGGCCGTCGTTGTCGGTCAGGATGCGGGTGTCCCACTCCGAGTTGGGACCCCAGAGCCAGAATTTGCCGCCCTTGACGATGTGGTGGTTGCCCGCCAGCATCGTGCCGGCCTTGCGGCCGTGGTCGTACCCGGCGATGAAGTCCTCCTTGAGGTCGTGCACGAACATCGAGTTGGACATGAAGTGGTTCTTCCACCACGAGGCGTCGATGCCGTCGGCGTATTCGTCGATGCCGTTGAACGGCTCGCGGGTGACGGGCCAGTGCGCGAACCAGTTCTTGCAGTGGAAGGTCACGAATTCGGTGCTCTGGGGGAAGATGATCTGGTAGTTGTCGTCCACGAGCGTCGAGACGTTCGACCAGTAGAGCATCGAATTGTCGTTCTCGGTCGAGTTGACCAGCCGTCCGGTGATCTCCATGTAGGATTTGCCCGGACGGAGCGTGATGCCGATGGCCCACGACATGCGGTGGCGGAGTTCGGTCTCGCCGACCCAGATGGTCTTGCTGCCGTCCCCGTTCTCGACGATGCGGTAGTCGCACGGGATGTTCGATGTGGCGCGGTGGTGATGGAAGACGTTCCATTCGACGCCGCCCGAAATCCACGCTCCCGTCATGCCGACGTTCGCCGGCTTGACCACGTGCTGGTGGTAGAAGATGTCGTAGCCGTTGGTCTTGTCGATGGCGTAGAACAGCCGTCCGCCGATCTCCGGCAGGACGCACAGTTCGACGTATTCGTTTTCGAGGTAGAGGGCCTTGTAGCTCACCGTCTTTTTGTCGCGCGTCATGTTGTCGTCGAGCGCATAGGGGTAGACCGAGCGGCGCGCCCGCTGGTAGGACCAGTCGCGTTCGAAGATGGGCGCCGTTTCGGCGGCGTTGAGTACATAGGTGGGGAGTTCGAGCGTTCCCTCCCGGGCCGTAACTTCGGTTTGCTGTGCCCGGGCGCCGACCGCAATGCCGGCAAGCAGGCCGAATGTCATCAGGATTTTTCGTTTCATCGGATATTTGGTTTATGTGTTTTATTAATGCCAGTTGTCGTTTTGGACGAGGTTGGGATTCTTTTCCCGTTCGGACGAGGGGATGGGCCATTTGAGGTAGGCCGAACCGCCCCATTTGTATTCGTATACGGGGGCTCCCCAGCACTCCAGCAGACCGTTTCCGTCGGCGAATTTGTCCGTCTGCCACGTGCCCCAGCGGAGTTCGTCGCAGTAGAGCTGCTCCTCGCAGGCCAGCTCCCATTTCTTCTCGTTGCGGATGCGCGGGCGCAGTTCGTCGGCGCTGGTCACGGCGACATGCGGATTGCCCGGCGTGTTGAGTTCCGCGACGCCTGCGCGCTTGCGGACTTGGTTCACGTAGCCCGCGGCCTCGCCGTAGCGTCCCTGCTCGTTGACGGCTTCCGCGAGGCAGAGCAGCACGTCGGCATAGCGGAAGATAGGCACGTCGACGGGGTTGTACTGGATATTGGCGTACTCGTTGCCCGAGGTCACGAACTTGCGGATCGAGTAGAGCATGTAGCTGTTCGAACGGGTTTCGAGGTCGAGCGACGGGGCCGCGCTGGAGCGGAAGGGCCACCGCAGCGTGTAGGTCAGCTCCGCGCCCGAGGCGCCTCCCTTGTAGGTCGAGTAGGGGGTGATGACGGTCGCCGCCAGACGCGGGTCGCGGCCGGTGTAGGCCGCGCGGATGCGCGCTTCGTTGCCCGTCTCGAGATATTCCGAGAGGTCGGCCCCGTAGGTCTGCATCGTCGAGCTCTCGGCGGAGGTCATGTTGTCGCGCAGGAAATAGACGCTGCGGGCTTTGGGCTGCATGGCGTCGTAGCCGTCGATTACGTCGTCCCAGTCGAAGGGCCTGCCGTCGGCCCACTCGTAGGAGTCGACGAAGCGGGCGTTCATGAAGAACGACGAGGTGCCGTTGCCCTTGGTGACCATGTTGCCGTAGGTATAGCTGAAGACGTTGCCGAAGCCCTGCACCTCCTCCATCTGGGCGCTGAAGATCATCTCGTCGCACTTCTCGTTGGCCTGTTTGAACAGGTCGGCATAGTTGCCCTGATAGAGTTCGTAACCCAGTTTTCCGACCTCGAGGAAATCCTTTTCGGCCTCCTCCCATTTCTTCAGCCACAGGTAGACCTTTCCGCGCAGCGTGTAGGCCGCACCCTTGGTCACACGGCCGTAGCCGCTGTCGCTCGACTTGTACTTGCCGGGCAGCTCTTCGCAGGCGATGCAGTCGTCGAGGTCGTCGATGATGATGTCCCACACCTGCTCCTCCGAAGAACGGGCACGGGTGTACTCCCCGGGAGCGAGGTTCTCCAGATAGACCGGAACGCCCCGCCAGAGGCAGTTGAGGCGGTAATAGTGGAAGGCGCGCAGGAACTTGCACTCGGCGATGCGCTGGCGTTTGAGGGCGTCGCTCATCGTGGGGCACGAGGCGATGTTGTTGATCACGTCGTTGGCGCGGTTGATGCCCTCGTAGAAACGTTTCCAGTAGGTCAGGAACGAGGCGTCGTTGGGCTGGATCGTTCCCGTGAGGTAGGAGTAGTTGAGGTAGATATGCCCGTCGGTGGGGTCCATGACCGACGAGAAGGCGTCCCAGTTGAGGCGCGAGCGGCTGCCGTCGATATAGTCGTAGAGAATGTTGCTGTAAGCGCCGACGACGACCGATTCGGCCAGCGTGGTGGTCGAGAACGCTGTGCCGGAGCTGACCTCGTCGTAGGACGAGAGGTCCAGGAAGTCGTTGCAACCGGCGAGCGCGAGCGTCAGGGCCGACCCGATGAGTGTCTTATGTAAATGCTTCATAGTGGACTGGAGGATTTAGAATTTGATGTTGAGGCCGATCGAATATTGCTTCAGGCTGGCGTAGTAGTTCATCGTGTCCGAGAATTCGGGGTCCATGCCCGGATAGTCGGTGATGGTCCAGAGGTTCTCGCCGCTGAGGTAGATGCGGACATCTTGCAGACGGATTTTCCGCAGCCACTTTTTCGGCAGCGTGTAACCGACGGTCAGGTTCTTGAGCTTCAGGTAGTCGCCCTTGTAGAGCCAGTGCGACGAGTAGTTCGAGCCGCCGTTCTGCTCCGAGCCGTAGTTCATCGTCAGGCGGCCGTGTTTCGACGTGAGGTTCGTGCGCGGGTCGGCGGGGTTCTCCGGATCGAAGAAATAGTGGTCGTAGGCGATCTCTTTGGGGATGGTCGTGTTGCCGCGCGTGGAGTAGGAGTTGAACCCGAGGTAGCGCCAGTAGATCGAGAAGCCTCCGGCCCCGGCCCACGTCATCGAGAGGTCGATGCCTTTCCACGCCAGATCGACCTGGAATCCGTAGTAGTATTTCGGACTCATCGAGACATCCTGGAACGTGTAGTCGTTCTCGTTGCCGTAGATGCCGTCGCCGTTGGTGTCGGCGTAGAGGTAGTCGCCGTACCAGATGCCCTTTTTGCCGATGGTCTGGTTGGGAAGGAACGTGTTGCCTGCGGCGACCATCGCTTGGGCCCACTCCATGTCCTGTTCGGTGCGGATCATGCCGTCGCGCGGGCCGCCCTGCGGGTTGACCGAGCCGTCGCTGAAGAAGTAGCTGCCGTTGCCCTTGTAGGTGTCGAGCAGGTAGAATTCGTTGATGAGTTTGCCTTCCATCACGCGGCGCGTGGTTTCCACGGCCGTGGTGACATCGCCGAGATTGGTGTCGTAGACGCGCGTGCCGTCTTCGCCGGTCACCCAGCCCGCTTTGAGCCGTCCTTTGTATTTGGTCACCTCGTTCCAGTTGCGCGTGAAGTTGGCCGAGATGCCGTAGGAGAAATCCTTGACCCGGTCGCGCCAGCCGAGCGTCAGTTCCAGACCGTTGTTGGTCACCTCGCAGAGATTCTGGTTGGGGGCGCTCTTCTGGCCGATGGTGGCGAAGATCGGGGCCCGGTAGAGGATGTCGTCGGTCTCCTTGTTATAATAGTCCATCTCGAAAGTGAGGCGGTTGTGCAGCACGCCCAGCTCCACTCCGACATCGGTGGACGTGGTGGTCTCCCACTCCAGCAGGTCGTTCGAAAGCGAGGCCACGATGCCCGGCGACTGCTTGCCGCCGAACGAGTAGAGGTAGTCCGAAGCGTAGGTCGCCTGATATTCGTAGTTGTCGATGGAGTGGTTGCCCAGTTTGCCCCACGAGGCGCGCAGTTTGAGGTTGTCGATGCCCGAATCCCGCATGAAAGCCTCCTGCGAGATGCGCCATCCGGCCGATACCGAGGGGAATATGCCCCAGCGCGACTTGCGGGCGAAGCGCGACGAGCCGTCGTAGCGGAGGTTCGTTTCGAAGAGATAGCGGTTGTCGTAGGCATAGGTCAGGCGGCCGAAGAACGAAGCCGTCGCAAAGTCGGTCTGCGTGCCGTCGATGCTCGTCACGGTGGTCGCCGTGTCGAACTCCACGAGTTTGTCCTGCGCGAATCCGGTCTTCTGGGCCTTGAAGTTCGATGTGTTGCTGTACATGGCTTCGAATCCCGCGAGCACCGTGAGGTCGTGCTTCTCGGCGAAGGTGTAGTCCCACGAAAGGTTGTTCTGGAATGTCCACCGGTAGGTGCCCCTGTCGGTCTGGGTCAGTTTCAGCTTGCTCAGGTCCTCGTAGCGGTAGGCCCAGTCGTTCTTCGAGAACGAGAAGGCGTTGCAGGTCTTGCCGTAGAACCGGTGTTCGGAACTCGACCGGGCGTAGTTGAACGAGACGTTGTACCGGATGCGGTAGGGGAGTTTGACGTTGGCGAAGACCGCGGCGTTGACGTAGTGGCTTCTCTCCTCGCCGCCGAAGCGGTTGATGAAGTAGAGGTTGTTGCGCGACGAGGAGCCCTGTTCGGGATTCTCCACCCAGCCGTATTTCCCGTCGTAGTAGGGATAGATGCCCGGCGTGGCGCGGGACATGTAGTCCGAGGCGCCGCCGAAGTCGTTCAGTTCGCGCGTGCCCTCGTATCCCCACAGCTTGGTGCCTATTTCCAGCCATTTAGTGACCTGCGACGAGACGTTGGTGCGCAGCTGGAACCGCTCGGTGCCGGTCCGTGCCACGACGCCCGGGTTGTTGACGTAGGAGAACGACATGAGGTATTTCGTGCCGCCCGACGATCCGCTGGCCGAGAGGTTGTGCTTGTGGTAGACGTTGTTTTCGAACATCGCTTTCATCCAGTCGGTGTTGGGGTAGGCGACGTAGTTGGGGTAGCCCGAGTCGGCGATGCCGTTGGGGTCCTTCTCCTTTTCGCGCCAGAGGTCGATCATCGCCTGCGAGAAGGGCAGCGTGCCGTCGATGTTCTCGGCCGACTCGTTCATCAGCTCCATGTAGTCGGCGTAGTTCGATATCAGTTCGAAGTGATTCGCCGGGCGGTTGAAGGCCACCATGCCGTTGTACGAGATGTTGAACTTGCCGGCATTACCCCCCCCCGTCTTGGTGGTGACGAGCACTACGCCGTTGGCGCCGCGGTTGCCGTAGATGGCGCACGAGGCGGCGTCTTTGAGCACCGACACCGACTCGATGTCATCGGGGCTGACGTTGGCGATCGAGCTCTCGAAGCCATCGACGATGACCAGCGGCGCCGAGTTGTTGAGCGTCCCGATGCCGCGGATGCGCATCAGCATCCCTTCCTGTCCGGGTTGTCCCGAGGTCTGCGAGACCATCAGTCCGGCGTTCATGCCCTGCAAGAGCTGGGCGGTCGAGGTCACGGGCCGCGACTCGGCCTCCTTGGCGTAGTTGACCGACGACACGGCGCCGGTGACGTTCACGCGCTTCTGGATGCCGTATCCGACCACCACGAGGTCTTCGATAAGGTTCGCCTGGGGTTCCAGCGTTACGTCGATGCGGGTGCGGGAGCCTACGCGGATCTCCTGCGTGGCGTATCCGAGGTAGCTTATCACGAGGGTTTCGTTCGGCGAGGCGACGATCTCGAACTTGCCGTCCGAGGAGGTGCTCACGCCGCGGGTTGTATTGGCGACAGCCACGGAGGCCCCGACGAGGGGTTTCCGGGCATCATCAAAGACAGTTCCCGTGATCCTGGCGGACTGCTGCTGTGCGAAGGCGAAAGACGCTGCGAACAGCAGCACGGCCAGGACGAATCGTTGTTTTGATGTAATCATAAGGCCATTGGTTGATGGTTAGTAAATTCGGTTATGCGGTTGTTGCGAAAGTCCGGCGGTTTATTGTCCGGGTTTGCTCCGGGCGGTACGTGTAAGGATGGTTGCGGTTCGGTTCATGGCAGTTCGGCACGGCCGGGGTCGGGCTGGCCGTATCACAAATTTGGCGAATAACGGCGAATCGGAATAGAACAAAAAATGCAATTCAGGGAACAACGCCCCGTCAGTCGGCATTATGCTCCTTCATGTACTCTGCGGGGAGGATACCATAGAATTTTTTGAAACATTTGGCGAAGTAGGAGGGGGTGTTGAACCCCACCGAATAGCAGACTTCATTGATGCGGCAGTGGTTTTCGGTCAGCATCTGCGCGGCCACGACGAGCCGTTTGGTGCGGATATAGTCGTTGGGCGTGGTGTCGAGCAGTCCCTTGATCTTGCGGTTGAGCGTCGATTTGCTCAGGCAGAAGGCTTCGGCGAGCTGTTCGTTCGAGAAGTTGGGGTCGCTGATGTTGGCCAGGATGATCGCGTCGAGCCGCGAAAGGAACTCCTCGTCGCTGTGCGACAGGTTGTAGAGGTGCGCCGCGAGGGGCATGGCCTTGTTCTTGAAGGCGTTCTTCATGGCGCTCCGCTTGTCGAGGATGTTCCGGATGCAGGCTTGGAGATACTCCATGCTGAACGGCTTTTCGATGTAGAGGCTTGCGCCGCACTCCATGCCCACGACTTTCGACCGCGTCGAGGAGAGCGCCGAGAGGAGGATCACCGGGATGTGCGAGGTCTCGAAATCCCCGCAGATACGCTTGCAGAGTTCCAGTCCGCTCATGCCGTTCAGGGCGATGTCCGAGAGGACGAGGTCCGCCTCCTGCTGGCGGAGCAGTTCCAGCGCCCGTTCGGCGGACGCGGCGGTGAGTATGCGGTATTCGCCTTGCAGCTTGCGTCTCAGGTAGGCCGAGAGATCGGCGTTGTCTTCCACGATGAGCAGCGTCGGAAGTCCCGGCTTCTCCGGACCGCCTTCGGGTGCGGCCGTCGCCTCCTCCCCGTCGGCGGGCTCCGCCGCTGTGCGGCGCAGGGGCAGCGTGAGGATGAAGTCGGTGCACTCCGTGCCGTCGTCGAGGACGAGCGATCCGCCGTGCAGTTCGGCGAGGGTGCGGGCCAGCGAAAGCCCGATGCCGACGCCTTTGGCGTCGTTGCCGTACTGCACGAAGGGTTCGAATATCCGGCTGCGGTGCTCCTTCGGGATGATCGGGCCGTCGTTGCGGATCGAGACCACGGCATTGCCGCCCTCGCTGCGGGCTTCGACCTCGATATACGATTCGGCGTATTTCAGGGCGTTGTGCAGCAGGTTGTTGAGGATCTTGTTCAGTCCCGGTTCGTCGGCCAGGATGGAGAGTCGTTCCTCCTCGTGGCGGAACGTCAGCCGGAGGTTGTTGCTCTTGGCCGTCTCCGCGAAGTTGAAGCAGAGGAAGCCGATTTTCTCGATCAGGTCGAGGTTGCCGCAGTTGAGCATGTAGCCGTGGCACTCGATCTTCACGAAGTCCAGCAGCTCCTTCACCAGCTGCGACAGGTATTCGGTGTTGTTGTTGATGACCATCAGGTCCTCGCGGACCTCGCCGCCGCACTCCCCGGAGGCGAGGATGTTTTGCAACGGCGTGCGGATGAGCGTGAGCGGGGTCTTGATTTCGTGGACGATGTTCGAGAAGAAAGCCATCTTTTCGTTGAACAGTTCGATTTCGCGGGCCCGCTTGTATTCGTTCTGCCGCTGCCGCTCGCGTTTCACGGCCTTGCGGTAGAAGTAGTGTGACACGAGGATGCTTGCGACGATCAGCAGCAGGACGTAGAGCAGGATCGCCGGCGTCGATTTGTAGAAACGCTGCGCCACGGTGATCTCCACGGCGGGATGCCGGTCGTTCCAGATGCCGTTGCTGTTGACGCCCTTGACTTGCAGGCGGTAGCTGCCCGCGGGGATGTTCGAATAGAAGATGCGGTTGCTCTCCGGAACCTTCCGCCAATGGGTGTCGTAGCCTTCGAGCCGGCAGAGGATGGTGTTGCTCGCCGGCGAGGCGAATCCGAGCAGCGCGAATCCGAACCCGAAGGAGTTCTGGCGTGCGTTGAGTGCGATGTGCTGCGTGCGGTCGATGTTGCATGCGAGGGGCGACCCCTCTTCGCCCGCCTTCACGATCCGCTCGCCGATGCGCAGGTCCGTGATGACGATCTCCGGGACGCGCGTGTCGGTGTGGAACGTGCGGGGGTTGAAGCGGACGAAGCCGTCGGACGACCCGAAATAGAGCGTGCCGTCGGAGGTCTTGAACCCTGCGTTGTAGTTGAATTCGTCGTTCAGCAGTCCGTCGGTGGTGGTGTAGGCTTTGGTTTCCAGCGTGGCGGGCGTGAAGCAGATCAGCCCCTTGTTGGTGGAGATCCAGAGGTTGCCGCTGTCGTCCTCGACGATCCGGTAGTTGATGTCGCTCGGCAGGTTTCCCGCACCGAGCAGGGCCTGGTCATAGACCACGAAATCGTCGTTTTGCCCGTCGTAGAGGCAGAATCCCGCGCTGAACGTCGTCGCCCAGATGCGGTCTGCGCTGTCGCGGAACACCGAAAGCACCTTGTTGCTCGGCAGCGAGCGCGGATTGTCCGCCGCATAGGTGTAGCTGCGCACGATCGCTCCCGCCGCGGGGTCGTAGCGGATGAGCCCGTTGGCGTAGGTGGCCACCCACAGGTCGCCGGAGATGTCTTCGGCGATGTCGGTGATGAACATGCCCTCGAAGACGGGGATGGGCGTGAAACTGTCGCCCGCGCGGTCGTAGCGCAGCATGCCGAGCGTCGTGCCCACGAGCAGGTCGCCTTCCGATGTCTTGTAGATGGTGTATATCTTGTTGTCGTGCAGGCTCGACGACTCGTCCCGGCGGCTGTATACCTTCACCGCTCCGGTTTTCAGGTCCAGCCGGTAGAGCCCCTGGAACGAACCCAGCCACAGCTTTCCGTCGTCGTGGCCGATGCCGAAGAGGGCTTCGGGAAGCTGTTTGTTCCGGTATTTGCGCAACTCTTTGGTTTTGAGCGAGTAGGTCATCAGTCCCGATTTCTCGGTGGTGATCCAGAGCCGTCCTTCGCCGTCGTCGGCGAATCCCCGCACGAGGCAGTTGGCCAGCGGTTCGTCCCCGACGATGTGATATTTGTCGAAATTCTGGTGGAAGGCCCCCGAGTAGTTCACGCCGCCGGCGTTGGTGCCGATCCAGATGCCGTCGGAGTCGTCTACCAGCACCGAGAGCGTGTGGCTGTCCGAGAGCGAGAATTTGTCCTGCCGGTCGGCTTTCAGACGGATGGTTTCGCCGCTGCCGGGGTTGTAGACGTAGATGCCTTTGGTGGTGGCCGCCCACAGTTCGCCGTCGCGGCCCGAAAAGAGCGATTCGGGAACGTAGCGGTTCTCGGCGTTGGGGATCAGCGTCCGGATTTTGCTGCTCCGGGGCGCTATCTCGCAGACGCCCTTGTCAACGCTGGCCACGTAGAGCGTGTTGTAGGGGCTTTCGATGATCTCGATGATGTTGTCGTTGCGGAAGAGCTGCCCGCGGTCGCCGAACTCCACGGGCGTCGCCTCGGTCAGCGCCTTGTCGGCGTGGTAGAGGTTCGAAAAGTAGAGCGAGAGCCAGCACTCGTTGTTCACGTCGAAGCAGAACGAGGTGATGTTCGCGGGGAGCGTCTGCCGCCCCTCTTCCACGAAATAGTTTTTCAGCGCACCGCTTTCCGGGTCGCAGGAGAAGAGCCCCTGGTTGTTGACGGCCATCCAGATCACGCCCTGCCGGTCTTTTTTGATGGTGGTCACCTTGTTGTGGATCACCGTGCCCCGGTCGCTGGGCGTGTCGAGGGCCCTGAAACGGTCGGTCGCGGCGTCGTAGAGCACCACGCCGCTGTCGGTGCCGATCCAGATGTCGCCCCGGTCGTCCTCGCAGAGCGAGACGATGAATCCGGAATTGCCGCCGAGTTCGTTCTTATGGAAGGTCCGGAACCGCATGCCGTCGTAGCGGTTGAGGCCGTCCGAGGTCCCCAGCCAGATGAATCCCCGCGAGTCCTGGATGATGGCGTGCACGCAGTTGTAGGAGAGTCCGCTGTCGGTGGTCTTCAGATGGGTGAAATACCGCGCGCCGGGGTTGACCGCCCCGGCCTGCGGAACAGCCGCGAAAAGGGCCAGCAGGCATAGAAGCATGCCTGCCGCCCGTTTCGCTGTCCGTCTGTCCGGTTTCACGGCGTTCATTTCAACGTTATGCGCAGCCATTCCCCGGGGTAGTCGCTGTTCTCGCCCTCGGCCTCCTCGACGAGCGCGAATACGGGACCCTCTTTCACCGTCTCTTTGTAGTGGTGGCGGAGGTGTGCGCGGAGCTCCTCGCCCGGCGCGGGTTTGCCGCCCAACAGCTCCCAGCCGATGCACAGCCGGGCCCCGAAGCCCAGGTCGGTGTCGCCGGCGTCGTTGACCGTGCCTTGGAGATCGACCTCGGTCCGGCCTTTGGCGACGGGTCGCCACGAGGAGTTCTCTTCGCGGTAGACCAGCCAGCGGCCCTCGGCGTTGACGAGTATCTTATACGTGTCCCAGCCTCCGCCGGCCGACCGCCGCGCCAGCAGCAGGGCTGGGGCGTCGGAGTTCTCGGGAGTGAAGGCCACGAGGTTTTCATCGAAGAGGTAGGTCGCCATGATGAAGCAGTCGTCGGTGTAGCCGAAGTCGGTGAAAACCGATGCGGCGGTCTCCTTGCCGAGGAACCAGTAGTCGTTGTTCTCCCGGTCGAACTCCCCGACGGGCGCCATTTCCACATCGCCTTTGGCGACGGTCTTGGCGCGGTTCAGCCGCCCGACCATCAGCCGCACGCCGCCGCGCGAACGTTCCCCGTCCGGATAGCGGAAAGTCCCGGTTCCGAGCACGCGGTCGTTGCCGATGTAGTCGATCGAGCCCCAGTAGCCGACGAACGGCGAGGTGGCGAAGCGGAAGTTGTCGGCCCGTTTGTCGCCGATGAAGACCCACATGCCCTGTACGTTCTTGTAGACGCCGTTCGAGAGCACGATCATCTCGCCCGTAGGCAGTTTGGCCGAATAGGGGCCGAATCCCACGAAATCCTTGTTCAGCTGTTTTTTCCGGGGGTATTCGGGGCCTCCCTCCCTGCGGATCGACTGGTCCGAACGCCAGTTCGTCGCGGCGTCGGTGCGCACGACCACCGGGGTCTGGTCCATCTTGTACTTGCCGCTCCAGACCTCCAGCGGCACGGCGATCCCGTAATCGTCGTCGAGCCATACGCCCGAAGGCATGCCGTCGGCCGTGCAGCGTTCGTCGAACGTCCGGGAGATGATCTCGCCGTCGCGGTACGAACAGCTCTCCTTGCCTTGCCACGTCCGGCCGCCGTCGAACGACCGGATGAGGATCGTGCAGGGCTGCGAAACGCCGTTGAGGGTCTCGTTGCTGTCGGTGATGTACATCTGGATTTCGCCCGAGGGGAGTTGGAGCATCGCCGGTTCCCAGCAGCGGCCCGTGTAGATGTTCCGCGGTTCGGAGAAGCTGCGGCCCTTGTCGTCGCTGAACATGATTTCGACGCCGCAGTTCTCGTTGGTGTGGGCGATGTCGTTGTAGCCCTTCTTGTAACGCCACTGGTAGGCGAGCAGGATGCGTCCGTCCTGCAATTCGACGAAGTCCGGGTTCACGAAGACCATCTGGTCGGCTCCCGCCGAGGAGTGGGCGTCGAAGCGCTGGCGCACCATCTGTGCGTCGCTCCACGTGCGTCCGCCGTCCTCGCTGCGCCGCACGAAGGCGTCCCAGCCGAAGTGGTCGTTCATGAAGGTCATCAGCAGCGTTCCGTCCGAGAGCGCCTTGATGCGGGGGTAGTGGAGCTCCTGCTCGGTGTAGCCCTTGTTCTCGACGGGTACGGAGGTCATCTCCTGAAACGTGCCGCGGTCCCACGCTATGCGTACGTCGCACTCTGCTGCCGGAGGGCCGCCCGGTTCCGAACAGCCTCCCGCGCAGAGTGCCGTAAGAAAAATCGTTCTGAGTTTCGTAGTTTTCATCGGTTCTTATACAAATTTACGTTTTTTTCGTTCACTTTTATTCAGTTCGTCGAGAATGTTACGCTCGTTACGTCCGATCCTGCCAGATAGAAGTAGAACGGGGCGGCATAAGCCGAACTGCTGACCCAGGGAGTATTGCGTACAGCGACTTTGGTGTCGGTGTCCGCCTGGATGCTTCCGTCGGCGCACTTGATCCGGAATTTGAGCTCGCCGCTCTTGACTTCGTTCTCGAAAGTCATGGTGTGCTCGATGACCTTGCCGCCGCGGACCAGCGAATAGGTGCACTCCATGCTGTAAGCGGGATCGTAGCAGGTGACGTTCTCCCGGTTGCATTTCCACGTCTCGCCGTCGAGGTACTCGATGTCCCAGAATACCGGGCCCTGTCGGGTATACATCGGGAAGGTGAGCGTGACGGAGGTTCCTGCCGCGAACTTTTTGACCGGCAGCGTGAATTCGAAGCAGTCGCCCGTCCAGATGCCCTTGATGCCCGGGGAGCCGATGTTGCTGGCCACGTATTCGAGTTTCTGCTTGTATTGGTCGCTCGGGTCGGATGCCTTGATCCACTTCGCATGGGCCTGGGTCTGCGACGGGCATATCCAGAGGCCGTCGGTCAACCATTGCGGCTGCGTCGCCGCCGAGAAGACGGGAAGATTGTTCTCGTATCCCAGCGGGAAGACCACGGGGAACGTTACGGGAATGATGCCGTCGCTGCCGGCGCTGAGGTATTGTTTCGACACCTCGCCGGCTGCCAGCACGGTGCCTGCATCCTCGGCCTTGGCGAGGATCGTCAGCGAACTCGCCCGGTCGTTCTTGTCGGTGAACGCCACTTCGAATCCGCCCTCCGGGACCGTGCAGGGAGCCACGACGAGCGGCACTTTCGTGTAGGCGCTGTTCAGCGTGAGCCCCTGGACGCCGAAATCGACGACGATCTGCTGCGACCGCGTCGCGGGGTTTTCGGTGAAGGTTCCGGTCGTCAGGTCATAGGTGCCGCTCACGGCCAGCGCCCCGCTGAAATTCTCCGCCACGGCGGGTTTCAGCGTCAGCGTCTTCACCACCGAATTGCCGTCCTCGTCCAGCAGGTCGTCGGGCAGATAGAGTTCCATCATGGCGAAAACGTTGCGGAATTGCAGTTCCACGGTGGGCACCACGGTCGTCACGCTTTTCGACGCCGTGTAAAGACCGCCGTTCGCTTTCCCCGTGTAGGGCTGTTCGGCCGGGGCCGCCGCCGCGACGGCTTTCGGGTCGGCCGCCGCACCCGAATAGGGGTAATAGGCGTAGAAGCGGTAGTTGTGGTCCGAGGCGTCGGCGATCACGGCGTCCGCTTCCGTGGTGCCTGCGAGCGCCGCCGATTCGCCCTCGGCGGCCGCCGTGTACCGGGCGTTGGCGTTCTCGCTCATCGGCGTATCCTGTGCGTCGTTGCGTGTGCAGGAGGTGAAAATGCCGACCTCGGCGCCCGTTTCCCAGGTGCCGTTCGTCATGCTTCCCTTGAAGTTGACACGGAGCGTGTCGTACTCCAGTCCCCGGTTGTCGTCGTCGGAATTCTGACATCCGGCGACCAGCAGGGCAAGCACACACACGGTCGAAAAACTTGTTTTTCTCATGGCTGCTGTTTTTAGGTTTTTTTTAATTTCAGGTTCGTGTTTTTGTTGATGAATGACTTTCGCGTAACAACCGTTTACGCAAAAATAGAGGATCGGGGCGGTTTCGGATAGAACAATAGTTGCAACAGGTGCAACACCCGCCCGGGAAACGGGATTCGGAATGGGGCGCAGCGTTTCGGATGCGACCTTTCTGCTGCTCATAAACCGGGCTTCTTAAGCCCGTGCGCCTCGGCAATATTCAAATAAATTTGATATTGCCCTCGGCTTGCACTATCTTTGTTCCATTGAAAAACCCGAACGACATGAAAAAAATCGTATCTATGTCTTTTACCGCTATTGCGCTTGCGTCGTGCAGCCAGTCGCCCAAAGGCGAGGCGCCGTGGATCGTCGATCGTTTCGACGACATCAAGGTCATCCGTTACGAAGTCCCCGGCTTCGACGAACTGCCCCTCGAAGAGAAGGAGCTCGTCTATTATCTGGCCGAGGCCGCCAAGTGCGGACGCGACATCTTCTTCGACCAGAACTGCGCCGTCAACCTCCCCGTGCGCCGCACGCTGGAGGTGGTCTATGAGAATTACGCCGGAGACCGCACGACGCCCGAATGGAAAGCGCTGGAGAAGTATCTGAAAAAGGTGTGGTTCGCCAACGGCATCCACCACCACTATTCGAACGACAAGTTCGTGCCCGAATTCACCGAGTCGTATTTCCTCGGCGTCTGCGAGTCGATTCCCGTGGAGCGTTTCGGCGAGCTGAACGGCATGATCGGCATGGTCTGCAATGCGATCTTCAACCCCGAGATGTACAAGACGCGGCTGAACCAGCGGGCCGGCGACGACCTGCTGTGGACCTCGTCGGGCAACTACTACCGCAACGTGCGCCAGGCCGAGGCCGAGAAGTTCTACGCCGACATGGCCGCCGCCGATGCGGGCAATCCCGAGCCGGTCTCCTACGGCCTGAACTCGCAGCTGGTGAAGGAGGAGAAGACGGGCCGCATCTACGAGCGGGTCTGGAAGGTGGGCGGCATGTATTCGCCGGCCATCGAGAAGATCGTCTACTGGCTCGAAAAGGCGCAGGCCGTGGCCAAAGAGCCGCAGAAGAGCAACATCGCGGCGCTCGTCAGCTACTACAAAACGGGCGATCTGAAAGAGTTCGACCGTTACAACATCGGCTGGGTGAAAGACACCGTGTCGAACGTCGATTTCATCAACGGCTTCATCGAGGACTACGGCGATCCGCTGGGCCGCAAGGCGGCGTGGGAAGGCAACGTCAACTTCATGGACAAGGAGGCTTGCCACCGCACGGAGGTCATCTCCGAGAACGCCCAGTGGTTCGAGGACCACTCGCCCGTGGCCGAGGCTTACCGCAAGCCGGTCGTGAAGGGCGTTTCGGCCAAGGTCATCACCGTGGCGATGCTGGGCGGCGACTGCTATCCCTCGACGCCCATCGGCATCAACCTCCCCAACGCCGACTGGATTCGCAAGGAGTACGGTTCGAAGTCGGTCACCATCGACAACATCACCTATGCTTATGATATGGCTGCCCACGGCAACGGTTTCAACGAGGAGTTCGTGCTTCGCGCCGAGGATCGCGAGCGGATGGACAAATACGGCAAGCTGGCCGACGACCTCCACACCGACCTTCACGAGTGTCTGGGCCACGGTTCGGGCCAGCTGGCGCCGGGCGTCAAGGGCGGCGAGCTGAAAAGCTACGGTTCGACGCTCGAAGAGACCCGCGCCGACCTCTTCGGCCTCTACTACCTGGGCGACCCGAAGATGGTCGAACTGGGGCTGGTGCCGTCGTTCGACGTGGCCAAGGCGGGCTATGCGAAATACATTCTGAACGGCATGATGACCCAGCTGGCGCGCGTCGAGCTGGGCAAGAACGTCGAGGAGTCGCACATGCGCAACCGCAAGCTGATCTCCGAATGGTGCTACGAGCGCGGCAAGGCCGACAACGTGATCGAAATGGTAAAGGAGAACGGCAAGACCTACGTGGTGGTCAACGATTTCGAGAAGCTGCGCGGGCTCTTCGGCGAGATGCTCCGCGAGGTGCAACGCATCAAGTCCGAAGGCGACTATGAGGCCGGGCGCGAGCTGGTCGAGCGGTACGCCGTCGTGGTCGATCCCGAGCTGCACAAGGAGGTCCGCGACCGCTACTATGCGCTCAACATCGAGCCTTACGGCGGTTTCGTAAACCCCGAATTCGAACTGGTGGAGAAGGACGGCAAGGTCGTCGATGTGAAGATCTCCTACCCGGCGAATTACGTGGAGCAGATGCTCGGCTATTCGAAGAACTATTCGTTCCTGCCGAACGTCAATTAGTTTCCGATGATTGCGGCGCACCTGCCGCATATCCCTCGAATCCCCGAATGGAACGTCCGCCGAGGACTACCCATCCGGGGATTCTTCACGATGCACGGCATCTGCTCCGCGACAATCAAAAACGGTGCAGAGAAGCTCTGCACCGCACTGATCGGAAACGACGGCGTGTTTCCGGGATCACTCTTTCGCTCCGCCGTCGATGGCGAACGCCGAGACGATCACCATCTTCTCGTCCACGTTGTTGGGATTCGAAACGATGACGCCGTATTCGCCTGCGGGACGTTCGTCGAAGGTCAGGCGGTAGGAACTTTCGCCGTATTTCTCGGCCGTGAACCGCAGGTAGTCCATCGTGTTGGAGCTCACCGAGAACGACCCGACGGCCGAGATCACCGCCGAACGGTTCTTCTTGCTGCTCTTCATGCGGAAGACGCGCACGATGGACATGGGATCGGCCTTGTTGTCCTTGGCGCGGACGATGAGCGCAATCGGCTGCGAGGCGTCGAACCGCACGCTGGCCGAACCGCCTTCCACGAGTACTTTCGTTTTGGATTTGCTGGCTGCGAATCCGGCGATGTAGACGCCGGCGCCCGTTCGCATCCGCACGTTGTGTTTTTCGAGCTTTTTGGACGTGCCGTCGGGGAATACGCCGACGACCTCACCCTCGAATTCGGGTTCGAGGGTCTGCGCCGTTACGGCATTACCCCCCCCCACATCACGGCCGCTGCGGCCATCAGGAATAGGATTTTTTTCATCATCGTATTGATTTGATTTTTAGCCGCGCACCGTGCGCGACGGACAAAAATAACAAAAATCGGCGGAGATTGTATACCCCCCCCCGATTTTTTTGAAACGGCTCTCCGAAATGCCGCGAGGCGCACCTTTTCGGGGATGCGCCTCGCTTTCCGGTCTACTCTGCGACCTCTTCGAAATTGCTCTTGTCCACACCGCAGACGGGGCATACCCAGTCGTCGGGAATCTCTTCGAAAGGTGTTCCGGGGGCGATGCCTCCGTCGGGATCGCCGACTGCGGGATCGTAGATCCACTCGCAGACTACACAACGATACTTTTTCATCTTTTTCTGTTTTTATTTAAGGTGAATGGTGGTGTTCCTGCAAATTAGCTGCCGCTTTCCTCTTCGTCCTCCTCTTCGTCGGGGCGGTTGCCGCCCGGCGGGGTGAGTTCGGCCACGAGGCGGTCGGCGTCGGCGCACGAGACGTAGAGCCGGTCTTCGTAGATGTCCGTTATCTCGACGAAGTTGCGCCACTCCGAGGCGTAGAGCCGCACGCGGTCGAACCGGCGCAGGTCGATGAAGTGGCCGTAGTAACCGAAGAATCCGCATCCGCCGAAGATCGGCACGAACCATTGCATCCGCCGGGCGTCCACGCGGCGCACCGAGGCGATTTCGTCGCGGCGGATCTCGGTGATGTCGAGCAGGCAGCGGATTTCGACCGTCTTGTCCGAGACGACGATCCGGCGGGGGATCGACAGCGACATCAGGGCGATCAGCGCCACGATGAACGACGTGAACCACGCCGAGAGATAACCCCCTTCGTACAGGTGGTAGAGCAGTCCGCCCAGGAGGATGAAAACCACCAGGTAGACCAGCGTCCAGTAGATCGTGCGACGGTCGAAACGGTATTTATAGATGCTCTGCATCGGTCGTTGCTTGTTCTTCCCCGGCCTCCTCGCGGGCTGCGATCAGGGCCTCGGCGACGGTGAAATCCTCCGGGGTGGTGAGTTTCAGGTTTCCGCGCTCGCCCTCGGCCAGGCACACCCTGTATCCGGCGGCTTCGACCACCGAGGCGTCGTCGGTGAATTCCGCGCGGTACTCCGTCTCGTAGGCGCGGCGCAGCACCTCGGCGCGGAAGAACTGCGGGGTCTGCACGATGCGCAGCCGGCGCCGATCGACGATCCGCGAGGGTACGACGCCCTCCGCGTCGGGTTCCCCCTCCGTTTCGCGGAACGAATCCACGGCCTCCACGACCGGGACGGCGGCCCCGTGGAGCGCTGCGGCCGCGGCCACGCGGCGGATCATCCCGGCCGTTCCCAGCGGCCGCACGCCGTCCTGCACGGCGATCAGTTCGGGGTCGGTCGTCAGCGCCGCGAGTCCGTTCTTCACCGAGTCGAAACGCTCGGCGCCGCCTGCGGCGACCGTGTGCGCCGCCACGTCGAAACGGGCCGCGAGGTTTTTCCAGAATTCGATGTGCTGCTCCGGCAGTACGGCGACGATCTCCGCCCCGGGCATCGCCGCGGCGAAGTTGTTGATCGTGCGGGCCAGTACGGGCATCCCGGCGAGGAATGCGAACTGCTTGGGACGCACGCCGCCTGCGCGGCGCCCGCTGCCTCCGGCTACGATGATGATTCCCGTGCTCTCCATAGGCTTTACTGTCGGGGTTGTGCGGCCGCTGCGGGCAGGACGAGCGAATCCAGCTGCGTGATCTGCTCCTCGGGTTTCACGTCGCCGCTAAGTTCGGCCGTGATGCGGTCGCGGACGTATTCGAACAGCGGGCGGTTCTCCTTGGAGATCGGCTCCGCGGGCTCCTGCGGGATTTTCAGCGGGTCGATCGGCGTGCCGTTCTTCCAGACGCGGTAGTCGAGGTGGGGGCCCGTCGATGCGCCCGTCGATCCGACGTAGCCGATCAGCTGGCCCTGCGACACGCGCGACCCTTTCGTGATGCCCTTGGCATAGCCGCTCAGGTGCAGATAACCCGTCTGCAAGCCGCCCGGATGCTTGATCTTGAGCGTGTTGCCGCCACCGCCGCCCCAGCCTTTGAAGATCACCGTGCCGTCGGCTACGGCATGTACGGGCGTGCCTTTCGGCGCGGCGTAATCGACGCCCGTGTGCGGGCGGTAGACCTTATAGATGGGGTGTTTGCGCGCGTAGGTGAATTTCGAACTGATGCGCGAGTATTTCAGCGGGGCTTTGAGCATCTGCTTGCGGAGGCTCGCGCCGTCCGCCTCCCAGTATTGGATCTTGCCGTTCTGGCGGAACGGAATGGCGTAGTACTCCTTGCCGCCCTGGGAGAATTTCGCGCCCCAGACGCGCCCGATGCCGACCGACACCGAGTCGTCGATGAAGCGTTCGTCGTAGATCACCGTGAAGCTGTCGCCCTTCTGGATGCCGAAGAAATCGACCGTCCACTGGTAGATGTCCTCCAGTTCGGCGGCCAGTGCGTAGGGCAGGTCCTGTTCCATGATGGCGCCCCAGAGCGAGGAGTTGATGACGGCGCTTTTCTTCGTGCGGCGCAGCGTGTACTCCTTGCAGTCGCGGCGCACCGACACCGAGTCGTTGTCGTGGAACCCGAAGACCACGTAATCCGTCGCCGAAAGTTCGTAGGCCAGGTAGTCGAGGTGCGGGGCGTAGAGCGAGTCCTCGTGGATGAAGGCGGTGTATTTGTGTCCCGCGCGGATGTTGCGCAGCGGGAAGATCTCCTTCGAAGCCTTGTCCAGCCGATCGACCGTGTAGGCCGGGATGCCGAATCCGTTGAGTATTTTGCCCATCGTCTCTCCGGACCCCACTTCGCCCGTCTCGGTGCGGTAGTTGTCGGCGTCGATGCCGTAAAGCAGGTTGCGGGGCTCCTCCGCCCCTTCCGTTTCGGCCGCCGGACCCTGCGTCCGGTTGCAGGCGCCTGCGGTCATGAGCAGCAGGGCGCATATCGTGAGTCTGAAATTTTTCATAGATGCCGTAAAGATAGTAAAAAAACGCGTCGCCCGCTGCATTTAGTATGCTATTTGCGGCGATCGGCCGAGATTTGCGGATTTGCGTTTGGCAATCCCGGGAAAAATCGTTACCTTTGAAAGTTATCTGTACAAACCGGTTGGAAAGATGTTGAAAATTCTGCTCGCGCCTGCGGCTGTCCTCTATAAAGCGGGGGTGACGTTCCGTCACCGCCTCTTCGACTGGGGCATCCTCAAAAGCGAGAAGTTCGACATCCCGATCATCTGCATCGGCAACATCACCGTCGGCGGCACGGGCAAGACCCCGATGGCCGAAATGGTGATCGCCTACATGTCGCAGATGCACAACGTGGCGCTGCTCTCGCGCGGCTATGGGCGGCGCACGAAGGGCTACCGCGAGGTGCGCTGCGATTCGCACTACCGCGACGTGGGCGACGAACCGCTGCAAATCAAACTCAAATTCCCCGACACGGTGGTTGCCGTTTGCGAGAAGCGTTCCGACGGCATCCGCCGCATCTGCGCCGAACATCCTGAAGTCGATCTGATCGTGATGGACGATGGTTTCCAGCACCGCTACGTGGAGCCGAAGATCAATGTCGTGATGATCGACGCCACGCGCCCCATCCAGCATGACCGGATGTTGCCGCTGGGCACGCTGCGCGACCTGCCCGAAGAGCTGCACCGCGCCCATTATTTCGTGGTCACGAAGTGCCCCGAGCGGATGGCGCCCATCGACCGGCGCATCCTGCGCAAGGTGCTGATCCAGGTGGCCTACCAGCGGGTCTATTTCACCCGTTTCGAGAGTTTCATGCCCCAGCCGCTCTTCGTGGGCGAGGCTCCGGACGAACCGCTGGCCCAGGGGCGTCCGGTGATCGCCCTTTCGGGCATCGGCAACCCCAAACCCTTCCTGCAAACCCTCCGCGAACGCTATGCCGTCGTGGCCGAGATGACGCTCGAAGACCACCACGTCTACAAGGTCCGCGACATGAACGCCCTGAAAGCGCTGCTGGCGAAGCATCCCGGCGCGGTGATTGTAACGACGGAGAAGGATGCGGTGAAGATGACCAACCGGAAGAAGATTCCCGAGGCGGTCCGCCGCAACCTGTATTATCTACCGATAAATATTTCATTCATAGAGGATTCGGCAACGGATTTTCTGCAAAAACTGGAAGAAGATGTTAGAGGAAATTAAGAAAACGGCCGCTTTCATTCAGGCCGAGACCCGGGATTTCGCGCCCGAAGTCGGCATCGTGCTCGGCACCGGGCTGGGCGATTTCGCCGACCGGATCGACACGCAGTTCGCCATCGAATACAAGCAGATACCCGGGTTCCCCGTCTCGACGGTCGAGGGCCACAAGGGCCGGATGATCTTCGGAACGGTCGAGGGCCGCAGGGTCGTGGCCATGCAGGGCCGCTTCCACTACTACGAGGGCTATACGATGCAGCAGGTGACCTTCCCCGTGCGCGTGATGCAGCAGCTGGGCATCCGATACCTCTTCGTGTCGAACGCCTCGGGGGGCATCAACACCTCGTTCCGCGTGGGCGACCTGATGGTCATCACCGACCATATCAACCTGATGCCCAATCCGCTGATCGGACCCAACATCGCCGAGCTGGGGCCCCGCTTTCCGGACATGCACAACTGCTACGACAAGTCGCTGATCGCCGCGGCCACGAAGATCGCCGAGGAGGAGAATATCAAACTCCAGTACGGCGTCTATGTCGGCGGCACGGGCCCGACGTTCGAGACGCAGGCCGAGTACCGCTATTTCAAGGCCATCGGCGGCGATGCCGCGGGCATGTCAACCGTTCCCGAGGTGATCGTGGCGCGCCACATGTCGATCCCGGTCTTCGGCGTCTCGGTCATCACCAACTGCGGCCTTTCGGACGAGGTGGGCGACCACGAGGACGTGCAGCGTCAGGGCAAAAAGGCCGGGGTGCGCATGGAGGTTCTTTTCCGCAAAATGATTAAAAATCTTCAATAAATGGTAAATAAAGTCATACTGATCGGCAATGTGGGCATAGACCCCGAGGTGCGCACGCTCGAAGGCGGCGCGAAGGTCGCCCGCATCCGCCTGGCGACGACCGAACGGCTGTTCGACCGTCAGGCCAACGAAACGAAGGAACACACCGAGTGGCATACGATCACGCTGTGGCGGGGTCTGGCCGACGTTGTGGACCGCTTTGTCCGCAAGGGTTCGCAGATCTATATCGAAGGGCGCCTGCGCACCCGCGAGTGGATGGACAAGGACAACAACAAACGCTATACGACGGAGATTCTGGCCGATACGATGAATTTGCTGGGCCGTCGCAGCGACAATCCGGCTTCGGACGGCGCTCCGGCCCCGGCCTACGGTGCGCAGCAGAGCGGTTACCAGCAGAGCGGTTACCAGCAGGGCGGGGGCTATCAGCAAAGCGGAGGTTATCAGCAGGGGGGCTATCAGCAGCCTGCTGCGGCTCCCCAGCCTCAGCCTGCGGCACCTTCGTCTCCCTCCGTTCCGGCGGATGATCCGGACGACCTGCCATTCTGATTCGTAAGCGGCTGTTTCCGCACATTCCGATAGTACGCGGGTGCTGCCCGTCCGTTTTCCGAGAGAGGCAGGCGGGTGCAAATGTTAAATTTTCAGCGAATTAATATTTGCATAGGGTTTCTTTTTCGAGAAATTCCGAATATAATAAGGTGATTTCAGACGAGGTTATGGTTTCCGGATCGTTACCTCGTCTGTTTTCTATGTCTTACATCAAAAAGGACAAACACAAAGTTCACCCGGTTATCCCTGTCATGGGCCGATCGCACCATCCGAAAGACAAACAGAGAAAAGACGTGCACGGAGCGTCTTTCCTCTGTTAAAAAGTCCAATGAATTCAGGAAATGAAATTCAAATTACAGATCATATCTCGACTTCGACTCAGCCAAACTTGGATACGTCCCGTGTAAAATCATTATCCGAATGGTCAATGCCGGTACTTTACTGGCATTTCGAAATGTAGTGAATAGGTCATCGGGCTCTCTACGTCGATAAGAAAATTCATTACTGCAAAATTCACATCGAACTCGTCGAGCCCAATTGGTTTTTTGTTGTCCAGTCCGTAAACGGTCAGTATCACTTCCTCGAAAGGACGAATGACCATGTCCCGTGGGTAGACGATCTTTTCGCTACCCGGTGCTTTGCGGAGCGTCAGCGGAATCGAACTGCGGTTCACGACACGGAAAGTCACCTTTTTCTCCGCATATTTCACGTCCGATACCTCGAAAAGCGCTTCCATCAGAGGGCGCAATACCTCCTCGCGGCCGTAAACCATGCCGTTGGCGAAAACTGCCGTGCGGCGTGCCTCGAGCGCCTCGCGAATTCCGCCGAGCGAACGTTCCCGGGCGAAAACCAATGTTACGGGACGGATGTCGCCTTTTATAAAATCAACGCTGAGAAACATCGGCACATGACTGTCTGTACCACAGATGAGTGTAAGACCGCGCTCCATCGCCCAGCGGTGCGCTTCGGGCGAATAACCGCAAAAAGCGTTGTATATCTCGATGCCATGCATCATTCCCGCATCGTAAAGCGCGGTGTGTTCAGGATACCAGCGGGTTTCATTCTGCGCCTGACGCTCCCAGTGCGGGTGGTTCCAGACCAGAAATCCGCCCTGCTTCCGGGCTTCTGCGAGCCCCGCTTTCATGGCCTTGTAGTGGTCTTCGTGCGCATCGGATGCCTTGCCGATAGTCTCGCAGTCGCTGACGAAAAGGGTGTTGAAATGTCCGGGTGGCATGCCGCGCGATATTTCGCCTCCGTGGATTACCAGCACATCATGGGATTTACCGGCTGATGCGGCGATTTTGTACGATTCATTACGATCAAAATCCATGAGGCCCTTGTTTTTCTGTTTCAACAGGCGGGCGTCCACATGATCGGTGATGGCAATGAAGTCCAGTCCCTCCGTCATAGCCTCGTCAATGCGGGTCGTAGGCCATACTGATGCGTCCGAAAAGACGGTGTGTATGTGCAACTCTCCTTTAAGGGTCTTATATCCGTCGATGTCGGGAATGACGATCCGATGAGGAATAGCAGCCGAAGTTCCTATGGCCTCGATCGAAAAAAATATTGCAACGGACAAAAAATAGAAACATTTTTTCATCTTAATTTTACTTAATAGTCCGCAAGAATGCTCTTTGACGGTACGAAGATATTCTTGCAAAAGTTGGTCATCGCGGTTGGGTTGCTGGCCTTCCATAGGAATGGCGTGCTGTCAAGATAATTCGCCTGGGACATCGGAGCGAATCAGAAACCGCCAATGGTTTATGCTGACAGTCGTTTCATTTCGTAATGGTTTTTGACCCGTAATTTATAGAGTTCCGGATTTTTCCCGGAAATCCTATTCTCCCGCCGGGAAATCTTTCGGAAGGCCGGTCGTGAACGTCGATTGGGTATAGGTTTTGCCGAACCTGTCCGTAGCGCGTACTTCGACCGATGCCGCAGACGATTGGAGCGTGTAGTAATAGAGATGGTTCGTGTTGGTCCGGTCGTAGGTGTCGGTCGAGCGGCCTTGTACTCCGCAATGGTATCCCGAAGCCCAGGCGTCGCGTTTTGTCGCACTGTTTTCGTAAGGTTGCATCTCTCCGGTTTTCAGCCCGTTTTCGTAGACTTCGATTTTCCACTTCTCGTCAGCGTTCCAAATGTTCGCTACGATTTGGTTGTCGCTCTTGTAGTAGAATTGGTACGAAGGCGTGTATCCTTCCATGAAAATATCGCTGCCGCGGTAGAGGCGAATCTGGAAATCAGGATCGAGTCCGGTGGCCTTGTAAATCCAGTGGTCGATAGTCGCACCCTTGACTCCGTAGATGGCGTAACCGTTGGGCGTGCCGTCGGTATTGATCGTCGAATGCCACCAAGCCCCGCAGGCGGCGCCGTGCACGTGTTCGTAGCGGCTGCCGTAGTCATTGTTTTTGGCGTAGTGCGTGTGCCCCGACATGATGTGCACCTCGGCAAACGATTCGAGCAAATCGAGTACGGCCTGCACGTTCTGGTTGTTGCTGGCACCCATCGGGATATGTACGCAGAAGATGATCATTTTATCTTTCGGAACAAAACTCAGGTCCTGTTTCAGCCACTCCACCTGGTCGTCGCGGAATCCGAGGAAATAATCCGTATGGTTCGGGAAAACGATGTTGTCCATGGCGACGATGTGTGCGTTACCCCGGTTGAACGAATAGTTCACGGGGCCGAAGGTGTATTCGAAATTCCGCTGTGCCGCGATGTCGTGCGCTACGGTATAATTGTTCTTGCTGACCGCGATCACCTTGTTGTCGTGATTGCCCATGACCTGAAAGAGCGGCAGACCGACCTTGTCTGCCTGCATGGCTTTCTTCATCAACGGGAATACGTCGTTCGTGTAGTCCGTGTTTGCGGTGTTCCATCCGATGTCGCCCAGCGTAATGCCATAGCAGGGAAGTGTCGATGCTGCGACCTGTGCAGCGATGTCAGGTACGGTTTCGTTGTTGAAACGTGACACATTGGTGGTGTTCTGGCACTGCGGGTCGGCAACGCAGAAGAGGTTGAATTCGTTCTCTGCACCGCCTGCCAGCGGCGTCAGCATGAAATCGTAGCGTTTGCGGCCATCGGTCAGTTTTTGCCAGAAATAGGGCAGTCCGTCGGCTATGGGCACCTCGTATGTTTCGGGTAACGAGAGATAAACATGGTAGGAAAACTCGTTGGCCGTGAGTTGGTATACGCCGTTCTCATCGGTGGCCGTGCAGGTATATCCGTCGCTTACGACGATTCCCTGCAATCTGTTTCCCCGGTTGTCAGACACCACTCCGTAGATGTCGGTCAACGGATCTATGGGGGTCTTTATCGGGTGGTCATTGTCATTTGAGCATCCCGAAAATGCCAAGACGGCCAGGGCGGCGATGCGAAATATATATCGTTTCATGGTGTGTTGAATTAAAGTTTATATGCAGAGTGCGCCTTGGGGCACACTCCCTGTCTATCTCCAGTAATAATTTTGCCCCAGGTCGGGGTTGATGTTCAGTGCCGTCTTGGGAATGGGACGCAAATAGCGTTTCTCCTCGAAGTTGCGGCCCACGGTGTAAAGCAGGCGCCCGGTCGTGCCGTTTTCCAGCGAATACTTGTTGTCGAGAATGATGTAGGTTACGCCCTGCTCGTTGCCGGCCTTGTCCGATACCACACAGACATCGTTGATGCCGTCGCCGTTGAGGTCGTAAGAGGTGTCCATCGCCGGGATGTAGATGCCATACCACTGTTTGTTCAGCAGTTCGCCGGCATGCCAGCGCATCAGGTCGTCGTAGCGGAACCCTTCGAGCAGCAGTTCGATGGCACGTTCGCGGCGTATCTCCAGCAAATCGCAGTCACTCAAACCGTAGTACTCCTGCAAGTAGGCGTCTGCCGACGTTGGACGCTTGCCATCGACACCCGCACGTTCGCGCAACGGCTTGATGGTTTTGTTCCAAATGTCGTCGCTGAATTCCCCTAATTCGGCCTTTGCTTCGGCGTAGTTGAGCAACACTTCGGCGTAACGCATGATAGGAAGTGAATTGTAGGAAACCTTAGCCGATTCGTAAGCCTTGTCGTCGATGTTGAACTTGATGATCTGGTACCCGGTCAGCGTCACCGTGAAATCGGGAGCTGTGGGCGTCGAAACACCGCCTATCAGTTTGGTGTATCCCGGGGTGATGATACTCTGCGAGAGGCGGTAGTCTCGGTTCTCGATCTCTGTGGTGAACTCCTCGCCAGTCGCCGTGTGACGCGAACCGTCCAGGTTGAGGTAGGTCTTCACGAAATCTTGGTCGAGCGACCAGCGCTGGCCGTAACTGCCCGAAGTATAACGCCATGTCAGGTCGTGGAATGTGGTCATGCCGACGCTCATCTGGCGCGCCCAAATCACCTCGGCGGTGTTGACAGCCTCCTGCGTAAAGAGTTCCCGGTACTGGGTCTTGACCTGCGCCGGGTTGTTCACGAGGGTGTAAATACCGGCGGTCATCAACTCCTCGCAGGCTTTGACACACTCGCGCAGGAATCTCTCGGACGCCAGTTTGTCCACCCATGCCTCGCCTGTGGAGGGATCTACCTGATGGTATTTGCGGTAGGTGCCTTCGAACAGGCATACGCGGGCTTTATAGGCCAGGGCGATGTATCGGTTGATGCGTGCGCAGTTGATCCAGTCGGATGACGTGTAGCAGTGTTCGCAGGCGAAGTCGAGATCTTCGAGCACGCGCTCCATGACGTATTCGCGACTGTCGCGGGGCTTGTAGAGCGCCGCCATGTCTTCCGGGTCGATCGGCTCGTCATACCAGGGTACTGCGCCGAAGGTCTTTACCTTCTCGAAATACTGCCATGCGCGCCAGAAGCGCCCGGTGCCTTCATAGTGGTTGTAGGTCGCTTCGGAAAGCCCCTTTGCTTCCCGCATGTGTACGAGGAAATAGTTGATGTTGTAGATCGGTGTCCAGTTGCTGATCGCCCATCCGGTCTGCAAGTCGGGTGTCCACGAGGCATTTGTCAGGAACGTGAAGGACTTTTCGGTAGTCACGATGTCCGAGTACCCGTCACCGAATCCCAGATCATCCGAAGATGGTGTGTATTTGTTGAGGAATCCGTTGACATAGGTCAGCAGCGAACTCTCATCCGTGAAATAGTCGCCCGACCCGACTTCGGCATCAGGGTCCCTGTTTAGAAAATCTTCACAGGATGCAAGCAGGAAACAGGCCGGGAACAGGATGTATATTATCTTTTTCATTGCCGTCTGAATTTAGAAAGTTATGCTCAAACCGATCGTATACGATTTCATGACAGGGTAGCCGTCGCCGTCGCCGAAATTATCGGTTCCGAGTTTATCGGTTCCGTAGTCTGCATCGCCGGCATAGATGCCTTCCGGATCATAATTCTTCGCGTATTTTTTGAGAGGCGAGAAGGTCAGCAGGTTTTCGCCCGATACATAGATTTTGAGCGCCTGGAGACCGATCTTGTTAACCAGTTCCTTCGGGAAATTGTAGTCGATGGTCAGGTTTTTCAGGCGGATGTACGAAGCATCCTGCATGTAGCGCGTATTGGGCTGCGAGAGGATCAGTCCCGAGTCGCTGGCCGAGTAACCGACCAGACGGGGCCAGTAGGCGTCGCGGTTGGTGGGCGACCAGCGGTCGCTGTTCTGCCACGGCAGCGCCATGCTGTACGGGCGGCCGTACTGTCCCCAGAAATATCCCGACTCCTTGGCTGGATACCAGTCGCGTTTGCCGACTCCCTGCCACATCATGCTGATACCGATACCATTCCAGCGTACACCACCCTGGATGCTGTAACTGTAACGGGGCGTCGTGTTGCCGATCTTCACCAGATCGCCGTGGTCGTAGATGGTATTGTTGCCGTTGTTCACGTATCCGTCGCCGTTCAGGTCGAGATAGCGCGGATCGCCGGCCTGCCAGGTCGCCGAGCGGTTGGTGAATTTCGAGTAGTTGGCCCAAGTTTGCGCCTCTTCGTCGCTTTGGAACAGCCCGTCGCACTTGTAGCCCCACATTTCGCCGAGTGTCATGCCCTCGTAATAGTTGACTTTATAATTGGTGGGAAGGGTCCCCGTTTTACTGGTGTAGCGTGTTATTTTGCTGACGTTGTCCCATACGGCGACCTTGATGTTGTAGCTCAGGGCCTTGCCTGCGACTGTGTGGCTGTCGCGCCATGAGAGGCTCGCCTCCCAGCCATCGGTGCGCATGTCGGCGTAGTTGCCTTTGGGGGCGCTGTTGCCGAATACGGCGGGCAGTTCCTCGCCGACGACGTACATGTCGGTGGTCTTCTTGCGGTAGATGTCGGCCGAGAAGTTCAGGCGTCCGTTGAATGCCTCGAAGTCCAGACCCAGGTCATAGGTCGTGGCTTTTTCCCATGTCAGACCGTCGGGAATCGGCGACGGGGCCTGTGTGTAGTTGAATACCGCGCCGTTGTTCAGCAGGCTCGACTGTGCGATGGACATCGAAGAGAGGTACGCATAGGCGTCGCTGATAAGACCGTTGCCGGCGGACCCTACCGATGCACGGATTTTCAGGTTGTCGAGCCAAGCGGCGCTTCGGAGAAAATTCTCTTCCGAAATGCGCCATCCCACCGAACCCGAAGGGAAGAATCCCCACCGCTGATTGGACGGGAATTTGGAGTTTCCGTCGTAACGGCCGCTGGCTTCGAGCAAGTATTTGCCCTTATACGAGTAGCTTACGCGATAGAAAGCACCGACGAGGCCCCAATCGTAGCTGCCGTTGTCTTTCAGTGTCATCGCTTCTCCTTCCAACAGGCTGAAATTGGGTTTGGAGGGGATGATGATGCCTTCACGGTTCATCAGGTTGCTCTTGTAGGTATAGTCTTCGATGTTCCATCCGCCCATAACGCTCAGCGAATGGTTGTCGCCCAGGCGGGGCGTGTAGGTCAGTGTGGCGCTCGACGCGACTTTCTGGCGGTTGTAGGAACGTTCTTCGTAGAGCGAACCTGCGGGACGTTCGCCCGAGTTCTCAGGACCGGTGTAGTACGTATAGCTGTTCACAGCCTGGCGGCGGTCCGTCTGATTGAAATAGAAGCTGACATCGGCAGCCGCTACGAGCACGTCTTTCAGAAGGTCGATCGTGACCGCTGTGCGGTTGTTCATGTCGAACTTGCGGTCTTTGCGCCACGAGTTGCCTTCGACGAAGCCGGCCCATCCCGTGTATACGGACGCTTCCGTCCATGTGCCGTCGGGGTTGGTGACTAATGTTACGGGGAAGGCTTGGTGGTTGAGCATGCGCGATACGGTCATCGGCGTGGTGGAGATGCCGGTGTGGCCCGTCGGCTGGTGGGAGTAGCGATACATGAAGTCGGTAGTATTCTCCACGCGCAGCCAGGGTTTCACATTGACGATACCCTTGGCCTTGACGTTGAACTGCTGGTATTTCTCATCGCCGGCATTGTAGATGCCGTCCTGCTCGAACATGCGGCCGGAAACATAGTACGATGCCACGTCGCCGCCGCCCGTTATGCTGATGTTGTGCTGGTGTCCGGTCGTGTAGTTCTTGTAAAACACGTCGTACCAGTCGGTGTTGCCGAAGTATTCGTATTGGTTGCGGTTGTTGATACGCCATTTCTCATACGACGGGTCGCTGTTGCGGCGGGCCAGTTCGTCGTACCAGGTGCGCGAGAAATTGAATACGTTGTTGATGTTCGAAGGATCCTTGCCGAATGCGTTGACATAGGACTCCAAGAACGAGGTGGTATAATCGTAGCCGTTGGTTACCATTTGCGGCTTGGTCGCACGCTTGTAGAAGGTGAACGTGCCGTTGTAGGTGACTTTGGCACTGCCTTTTTGCGGTTTTTTTGTGGTGAGAAGAATGACGCCGAAGGTGCCGCGCGCACCGTAAACGGCGGTTGACGAGGCGTCTTTCAGCACCGTAATCGACTCGATGTCGTCCGGATTCACGGTGGACATGTCGGTTTCGACGCCGTCAACCATCACCAGGGCCGAACCGCCCGATCCGATCGAGTTCTCCGCACCGCGGATGCGGATCGTGGCACCGCGGTTGGGCTTGCCGTCGGAAAATGTCATCGTAAGGCCCGGGATGGCGCCCTGCAATGACCGCGAAATGCTCATCGACGACCCCATGCGCTCTTCGAGGCTTTTGGTCGAAAGGGTCTCGACCGCACCCACGATATCGCGGCGTTTCTGCACGCCGTAGCCGACAACGACGACCTCTTCGAGGCTGGTGTTGTCTTCACTCATGGTAACGTCGATGGTGGATTGGTTGTTTACGGGAATCGTTTGCGGCTTGTAGCCTACGTAGCTGAAATTCAAGGATTCGTTTTTTTCAACTTTGAGGGTGTAGGCTCCGCTGGCATCGGTCGTGGTGCCTTTTGTGGTGCCGGGGACAGTGACGGTGACACCTACGAGAGGATTTCCGGCATCATCTTTAACGATGCCTGAAACAAATTTCCCCCCCCCCTTGCGCAGAGGCTGGGAGCGATAATGTCACGCACAGGAAGGCGACCGCCATAAGCCTGATGTACGAGCATATTTTGCCCGTTACGTCAAGTTCGGTCAGCGTGTAACATTGTTTCATTTTATTTCAATTTAAGTTATCAGTCGGTTTGTTGCCGGATTCCATACTGAAGCATGTTATGGACTCTTCCGGAATTTCGGTCGGTTGCAAGCCATTTCCGATACAGCTTCTTTTGAAGAGTGTAAACAAAGTAATTTTAGGTTGTTTGCATACGCATGTTAAATTTGTGAGGTTTATTTGTCAGGTTCTTAATTTTATTGCCAAATGTATGTTTTTATTTTCTTTTATGCAACTTTTAGTGCGGAAAATGTGTAAAAAACATAGTTTGGAAAAATGCGCATTGAGAATGTTCTTTATAATTATATAAGTGTAGCCGTTCGGCATCCGATATCAATATTTTATTCGGCAACTTTATTTGTTTGCTTTTTTGTTTCTTTTGTGCTTGTGGATGTTGATTGTATGGTTGTGAAAAAGAATAATTCGAAATAATTTGCATTGTGGCATTGTTTTTTGGGCGTAAAAAATTGCAAAAAAGCAAAAACGTGCTTATATTTGCCTTGCAAGTCTTCCGACATATCTTTTGAGAGTAAGGAGGCGCTAATCACGGCGCATCCGGTTTACTATTTTTGGTAATAGTTATTACTCTAATCAAATGCTATGAAATTATGAAAAATTGGATAACGACGATACTCTTTGTATCGGCTTTCTGTCTGGCGGCTTGTTCCGACGATCCGGATGTAGCCCCGCTCAAACGGGATACCGATGCTGTCGAGTTGGCGTACAATTCAGGCGCTACGACCCAGGTTTCGGTACGCTATGCCGGTTCATGGTCGGCGCGTGTTGAGTGTTCGGACGAAAGCGGAACTCCGGTGAATAATTGGTTTTCCATCTCCCCTGACAACAGTGTCGGCAACGGGCGCGATTACCAGTGGTTGACTGTTACGGCAGAGCGTAATGCCGGAAACAAACGCACGGGATATATCTATTTGAAACCCAATAACGGTGAAGAGATCAAGATCGAGGTTACGCAGGCCGACGGTAATTTTTCGGTGAGCGACCCCGTGATTTCAGGGTCTCTCAAATCCAATACGGAATCCGCTGCGATGCTCGACATCGTCTATGACAAGGCTTTCGGCAAAGAGGTCGTAGAGATCGAAGCTACACTCGACGGCGTTGCAGCCGAGGGGCTCAGCATCAGCAGTCCGTATCGGTCTGCGATCGAAGATGAGGGTAGCGGCACGATTTCGCTGCCTATCACCGGTGTCCCTGTGGCGCTGGGAGAGTTGGTTTGCCACGTGACATTCAAACTCGATGGGGTCGTGAAGTTCCAGGGCGAGATTTCCGGGTCTGTAAGTTCTTCGAACGAAGTATTTCGGATGGGCTTCGACTTGTTCAAATGGGGCGGTGATTACCCGAATAACAAAAAGGGGCCGGGTGCGAACGGTTCTTCGACTGCCGATGCGACTTTCGACGGCACGGAAGAGGCCCTGCCGGATCAAATTACGGCGGGAAGCGACGGTACGAAGGATGTGTTCAAATCCATGAGTGATCAATATCGCATCAACCGCGGTGTCGAGAAGTGGTCCGGAGAGCGTGTTTACGAGCATCCGGGCTATGTGAAACTGGGTGTCACGGCCAATGGAGGCTGGATCATGACGCCGGAGCTCGAAAGTCTTTCGGCTGCTCCCGAAACAGTGTCTGTTTCGATTGATTTCCTGCGATTCGATAATGAAACGGGCACCTATATCGTTTCGGCCGAAGGGGCCGGAACCGTAACCAACGGCGAGGTGAACAATACCGTGCTGCCGGCCCAAACGTCGGCTTCCGGACGCAAATGGAAGACGCTGACTTTCACAGTGCAGAATGCCACCAATAAAACACGCATCAAGATCGGGGCGCAGACCTACGAACAGACCGGCTACCGTATCAATATCGACAATATCGTCGTTATGGCCGGAGACAAAGTCGAAGTGACCGGGAAACTGCCCGCCCCCGAACTCGAAAAGATCACTTATTCTCCTTCGGAAACGTCCATATCGTTCGCATGGGAAGGCGTGAAGGGTGCCACTTCCTACGAGGTTTCCGTAGCGCAGCAGAGCCGTCCCGATTTCAAGAAGACGATCGACACCGAGGACGCCAACTGCGAATTTACCGGGTTGGAGCCGGGGCTCTATATCTTTACCGTCAGGGCGCTTTATGCCGGGAATGCGGAATTCAATTCCGACCCGACGCAGAAAGTCGTGGGGACATTGGGCTTTGCGGCTGAGAAATTAGCGATACCGACGGAATTGGGGACTGCCGATGTGACTTCCTCGGGAGCCAAGATCAGCTGGGCCGAAGTGAGCGGTGCGGCTAATTACCGCGTCGTGATCAGGACGGCTGCCGACGGGGAAGAGGTCGTTTCCACCGTGGTTGCTGAAACCAGCTACACGGTTACGGGACTCAAGGCCGGTACGGATTATACGGTTTCGGTTCAGGCGCTTGTCGGCGACGGCTCGGCAGCCAGCGAGTTCGATTCTGATATGGCGGCATCCCAATTCAAGACGACCGACCCTGTTCCGATGATCGCTCCGACAGCGCGTATCTTTGCCAAAACGCACGGTTTGGCCGTACTGGAGTGGGAGTTGTCTGCTGCGGCCTTGGAACAGCAGCCTGTGGGGACGAGCGATACTTACGATTTCCGGGTGAAAGATGCCGGCGGAAATGTGATTCGATCGTTCGAGAACTTCTCGGCATTCAATTTTAAGAAGTACAAATATTACCGGCTCGTGTGGGGCGGTCTGACTCCGGGGACCGCATATACGTTGGAACTTCGGCGCAAGTCTACGGCCAATAAGGATGCTTACCTTGATTCCGAGTGGGCTTCCGCTGCCGTTACGACCGATGCCGCGCCCGATAAATCCGGTTACCTGCTGTATAAGGATTTCGAAAATATTCCCGGCGGCGGGCAGCCGTTCTATGGCGCTTATGGATTCAGTTTGGGCAGCACGACCGATTTCTCCGATCCGGATAAAATCTTGATTGCGACGGGCGATAAGAATTTCATCTATTGCCAGGGTGTGAAGGACAACGACTCGTATTTCAGCGCATACCTGCCTGAGTGGGACCGCGCGGATTGGAGCGCCAACAGTACCAATGTCGGACTTGCCGCCGGGTATATGAAATTCGGCGGCGGCAGTAAACCCGCATGGGTGACCTTGCCGAAATTCTCCTCGCTGTCCGAAGCTACCGAGATCGAATTGGAATTTGATGCATGTCCGTATTACGAGCCCAGTTCGACGGGGGATATGATGGCGCCCTCCAATACCGACATTACCGAATATTTCGGGGTGGAGGTAACCGGAGCGACGATCGTGGGCGTGACGGGCGAAACCTCGGCCGACGCCGTTATCAGCGGCGACGGTGCCACGGTGACTTTGCGTAACGTGCTTGTGGATAAAATGATCGGGGAGGGGCTGAAGGATACCTATCGCTATACGACCCATAAGGTGAAGATTAGCGGTGTTACGGCCGATACCCGTATAAAAATCTATTCGGCTCTTGAAAACGACGGTAAAAACCATCGTATGTGGTTGGATAATCTGAAGGTCAAAAAGGCTAATTAGTTTTGAAACAGGGACTGCGGGTGTCTGCGGTCCCTGTTTTTATCAACATTTTGTATTGAAGAGAAAATAGCGATGCTAATAAATTTCATGGTATGAAGACTCGTTATTTATTGTTGCCTGTCGTATTGCCTTCGTTCGGTCTTTTCGGATGTTCCGACGATGCACCTCCGCGCCCGAACATAGTCTTTATCTTGATGGACGACGCCGGTTACGGCGACTTCGGTTGTTACGGACAGCAGAAGATCGAGACTCCGAATATCGATTCGTTGTGCGCACACGGCATCCGCTTCACACAGATGTACACTTCGGCTCCTCTCTCCTCTCCGGCCCGTTGCGGGTTGTTGACGGGGCGTCACAGCGGCCACGCCGACATCCGCGCCAACGACGAGATGGAGTGGCGCGGTGACGTTTGGAGCCACGAGGCCATGTTGCGCGATTCGACGCTCGAGGGCCAGGCTCCGATGCAGGCCGGAACTCCGACATTGGGCACAGTGTTGCGCGACGCCGGTTATTCCACGGGCATGATCGGCAAGTGGGGCGTCGGGGGTCCTGCGACCGAAAGCACACCGGGTAAGATGGGTTTCGACACCTACTTCGGATGTATCTGCCAGCGGCAGGCACACACCTATTACCCGCCGTTCCTCTGGGAGAACGACCGGCGGCTTTATCTCAGCAACCGGCTCGTGGCTCCGGGAACTCCGCTCGACGAGGGCGCCGACCCGTTCGACCCTCACAGTTACGACAAGTACACGCAGACGGAGTACAGCCCCGATCTGATGTACGACCGGGTGTTGTCGTTCGTTCGCGAGAACCGGGATCGTCCCTTCTTCCTGATGTGGACCACGCCGCTTCCGCACAGCCCGATGCAGGCTCCCGACGCCGACGTGCGTTATTACGTCGATAAGTTCGGCGACGAGAGTCCGATCGAGGGCCGGGGATATTATCCCTCCCGTTGGCCCCACGCTACCTATGCAGCTATGATCACTTATTTCGACCGTCAGATCGGGGGTCTGGTGGCGGAGCTCGACCGATTGGGCATCCTCGACAACACGCTTATCGTCATCACCAGCGACAACGGTCCGGCCTCGAATTCCTGTTCATCGAGCGAGTGGTTCGACAGCGCACGGCCTTTCCGTTGCGGCAAGGGGTGGGGTAAGTCGTCGCTCCGCGAAGGGGGCATCCGCATTCCCTTCATCGTGGCTTGGGGCGACAGACTGCATCCGGGCGTCTGCGACCGGATCGGTTATTTTCCCGACGTTATGCCTACGCTTTGCGATCTTGCCGGCGTCCGCACGCCTCGGACCGACGGCATTTCGTTCCGGCCGCTTCTCGACGGCCGCGGGGATACGTTGCGGCAGCACGAGTACCTTTATTGGGAGTTTCCCGGAAGCAACGGATGGGTGGCTGTGCGTTGGGGCGATTGGAAAGGCTTGCTCCGCCGGGTCAAGGCCGGCAACGGGCAGATGGAGCTTTTCAACCTGGCCGACGACCCGCGCGAGACACACGACGTAGCTGCCGAACATCCTGAGATCGTGGAGCGCATGTGGTCGTATGTCTTCTCGTCGCACGAGGAGCCCGAGAATCCCAAATTCCGCATGCGGATCGAAAAATCGAAGAGCGATGAGAACGAATGATGCGATGAAAGGCTGCACTCCGTTGCCGCCGCCTTCGGCCCTCCTGCGCGATCCGGCAGTCGATCTGCTCCGGTTCTACGATGGATTCGGAGATAGACAGTAACAGCAGAACCCTTTAATATCCCAATAGAGTTATAACTTACAAAGTTATAACTCTATTGGGATGTGAGAGGATAGTACTCCGGTATGATTCATCCGCCCCGTTTTTCACGATGCGCGAAATTCGTTCGTTTGAAATCGAAAAGCGGTCGGTTATCGGTTCAGCCATTCGCGGAAGTCGGGCACGCGGTCGGTGCTGACGAATGCCTCCTCGCCTTCGGCGAGGGGTGGGTTGAGCAGGACCTTGATGCGGCTTCCCGAATAACGGATCATCTCCCGGATGGCGTCGAACGAGACGATGAAACGGCGGTTGATGCGGAAAAAGAGGTTCGGCGGCAGTTTTTCGCCCACGTCGGTCAGCGAACGGTCGAGGATGTAGTCTTTTCCGTCGTGCGTCATCAGGTGGAGATACTTGCCGTCAGCCATGAAATAGGCGATCTCCGCCGTGGTGACGGATCGCATCCGGGCGCCCATGTGCACCAGGAACCGTTCCTGGTATACCGGAGGCGTCTGCGTCGGGGCGCCGTGCTCCGCAGACGCGATTCCCCCCCCCGACAGAAGTCCCAGCTTATCTATGGCCCGCCGGAGGTCGTCCAGACCGAAGGGTTTCAGCAGGTAGTCGATGCCCTTGTTCTCGAAGGCTTTCAGCGCATAGGAATCGTACGCCGTGATGAAGATGACCGGCACGGTGATATCGGCGCGTTCGAAGATGTCGAATCCGCTGCCGTCTTCGAGGTGAATGTCCATGAAGATCAGGTCGTGTTCGACACGGCCCACCGTCTCGGCAGCTTCGGCGACCGACGAAGCCGTGGCTACGACTTCGATGTACGGGGCCACCTCGGCCAGCGACGTGCGCAGTTCGGCAGCCGACAACGGTTCGTCTTCGATGATGATGGCTTTCATGACGTGTAAAATTACAAAAAAAACAGTCCGGTGCAAAAACCGGACTGTTTTTTTGCTGCGGACCCCGATATGGGGTCTCGGTTTAGTTGTTCAGTTCGGGATTGTCGTTGACGGCCGACTGCGGGAACGGCAGCGTGTAACGGGAATCGTTTTCGCTGAGCGTGTAGGAACCGCCGTCGTAGGTCTTGGCAATGGCGGGGCGCGTCGTGCGGCGCAGGTCGAGCCAGCGGTGGCCTTCCATCGGGAATTCGCGGGCCCGGTCATCGGCCACCTCAGCGCGCAGCTGTTCGGCGGTCATGGCCCGGACGGCTGCCGCCTTGACTTCATATCCGTCGGCCGAGAAGCGTGCTTTTTGCAGGTCGAGCAAATAGCCCTTGGCATTGTCCAGCTCTCCGGTCAGGTACGATCCGGCTTCGGCAGCGATCAGGTACATTTCGGCGATGCGGAGCGAGCTCCGGTCCGACGATACCCGGGCTGCAATGTAATCGGAGCCTCGCGTCGTGATATAGTTGTAGCGGAGGTCTTCGGAGTAGACGATTGTATTTCCGGATGCCCCGTCCTCCCGCTCTTTCCTGTCGAACAGTCCGAGCACTCCGTCGGAGAGATGGCAGGCGTTTATGTAGTCGCCGCCTCCGCCGCTGAACGGACGTTCCCAGGCCAAAATGGCCTCCGGAGAGCCCTGTTTCCACGGCAGGGAGGCTTCGTATCTGTTGCCTTTTCCGGATGCATCGGTGCTCAGTGTCTTGAAATCGAGCAGTGCGTATTTCGGCAGCAGGGAGGTAGCAGCATCGTAAGCCCCCTGCCAGTCGCGCATATAGAGCAACACGCGGGCTTTCAGGGCCTGTACTGCGTCGAGCGAGAATCGGTAGTTGAGGGCTGCTTCCTCCTGTTTCTGCACGGTCATCAGCTTCTCGGCCTGCCCGATGTCATCGAGAATCTGCTCGTAGACGGCCGCGACGTTCGTCGGGCGGTATTTCTGTTCGATGTCGGTGTAGGTCGAGAGGACGATGCCGCGGTCCGTCGCCGCCGTGGCGGGATCGTAGGGCTTGCCGTAGATGTTCACCAACTCGAAGTGGATATAGGCGCGGATGGCATAGGCTTCGCCGAGGATCTGTTCCTTGGACTCGCCGGAGGTGTCGTTGTCGGCATCCGCTGCGCTGTCTATTACGGAGTTGGCATAGAAGATACTGCGGTAACACTCCCGGTAGGCGAGTTCCTGCATCTGGCTGTTGTATTGCCAGGTGTAGTTGTACGGGAGTGCCACGGCATAGCTGGTTTCATAGAATTCGCTGGTGTCGAACCTGCCGACCTCGTCGGACAACAGGCCCGTATAGAGCCTGATGTTGTTCAGTGCATAGTTGTAGTACCCGTCCGTGAGCAGGGCGCGGAACTCCGATACCTTGTGCGGAATTACCTGGCCGACGGGTTCGATCTCCAAATAGTCGCACGAGGCGAGTCCCATTGCGGCGAGCAGTATGTATATTGTTTTTTTCATGTTCGGAACGTATTAGAATGTGATATTGAGACCGACCGAGTAGGTGCGGGCCATCGGTTGCGAATAGATGCTTCCGTAGGTCTCCGGATCGAAGTATCCGTCGTAGTTCGAGGCGATGACGAACGGATTGCGGGCTTCGAAGTGGATGCGCAGACCGGCCATGTGGAGTTTGCGGGTGATCTTCTCCGGGAAGGCGTATCCCAGGCGGATGCTGTTCACGCGGAAGTAGTTGATCTTCTTGTACCAGATGTCGAGGTTGTCGAACAGGCTGGCGCCGCTGATCGAATTGTATTGTTCCAGAATCCAGTTGTAGAGGTAATACGGATCGGGATTCGCTTCCCATTCGTCCCATCCGCTCCAGGTCGTTCCGTCCGGTTTGAGGTTGCCCGTCAGGGCGGGATAGATGCCCGACGTGTTCTCCGGAGACCATACTTGTCCGATTTCGGTCGTGTTGTTCTCGCCGGGACTGGTCTGGGTCGGGCTGTAGAACGGCGTGCGTTTCACGAGCTGGCCGAAGACGAAGTTGCACGACACGGACAGGTCGAAGTTCTTGTAATAGAACCGGTTGTTGAAACCTCCGGTTATGTTCGGGTTTTGTGAGCCGATGTAGGAGAGATTGTTGCGGATGGCGCTTTGAGAGGTGGAAACCTGGGGATCGTACAGGACGAAGAATCCGTAATCGGTCTTGTCGAGCCGGAAATCGGTGAACTCCCGAAGCGACACTTTCTGTCCGTCTTTCCAGAACATGGGAATACCGTACTCGTCGAGCCCTGCGGTTTTGTAGGCGAATACGGCGCTCGACGAATATCCCTCCTTCGAAGGGGTGTAGCTGTTTTCGTCGATGTGCACCTTGTCCACCCGGTCAGTGTTATGGGCGATGTTGATCGAGGTTTCCCAGCGGAAGTCGCGTGTACGGACGTTTACCGTATTGAGCGTGAACTCGATACCCTTGCTCGACATTTCACCGAAATTGCTCGATGTCGAGGTGAATCCCGTCTCCTGCGGGATCGTGCGTGTCGTGATGAGGTTCTTGCTGTTGCGGCCGTAGATTTCGAACGTGAATCCGATGCGGTTTTCGAGGGCCGCGAAATCGAGGGCTGCATTCCACGTGTAGGTGGTCTCCCAGCGCAGGTTCTGGTTGGGCGGCGAGGATACGAAAATGGCATCTTCGAAGCTGCCTCCGACGTTCCGGGTGGTCCATGTTCCGAGAATGTAGGGGGACGTTGAGCGGTCGATGTTGCCCTGTGCTCCGTAGGAAGCTCTCAGACGCAGATTGTCGAGCCATTTGGCATCGCGCAGGAACTTTTCGTGGTTGACGCTCCACGCACCCGAGATCGACCACATGGGGTTGAACTTGTACTTGGGATCGACGCCGAAGAGGTTCGTGCCGTCGTAGCGCATCGAGCCGAAGATCGTGTAGCGGTTGTCATAGGTGTACGATCCGGTGAAGAAGTACGAGAGATAGCGGTTTTCGTAGAACGATTTCTGGTATTGCTTGAAATAGGAGCTGTTGGCGAGGCGCTCTCCGGCGTCACCCGACGGAATGGGCATCGGTTCGGTGACCATCGTCTTGTGGTCGTAGCCGAAGCCTTTGGTGTGGATGGTGGTGTTGGTCGTTCCGCGCATCTCCATACCGGCCATCAGGTCCAGTTCGTGTTTTTTGGCGAAAGTTCCCGAATACTCGATCTGCGCTTTCCAGTTGTACTGCGACATATCGCTGTTCCAGTTCTGGATCACGCCTCCTTCGGGCATGTAGCGTACGCCATCGACAACGGAGTTGCGGGCGTATTTACGGGTGAAATAGGAGTTCTCCTGGGCCATCTTCTCGGTCATCGAGTTATCGACCTGCAATCCGAACTGAGTGTAGAGGCGCAGCCCTTTCACCGGCTGGTAATCGAGATCGAAGATCGTCTTGATGGAGCGCGTTTTGAGCGTATATTCGGTATTGTTCCGCTCCTCGAAATAGTTGTAGTCGAGAACGTCGCTGTCCCGCTGCCGGGCTGTCATGTCGGGATCGTAGAGATAGCTGCCGTCGGGATTGTAGGCGTTCAGATAGGGGTTCACCGTGCGGGTGTAGCGCGAGGGGTTGGTGAATACGTCCGTATCCGAAACATAGGAGTCGTTCTTATTCTGCCCCACGAACACCGAGGTGCCGAAACGCAGGTTTTTCAGCAGGTCGTAGTCGGTTTTCAGCGTGAGGTTCAGACGCTCGAATCCCGTGCCGACGGTCGTTCCCTGTTCATTGTAGTAGCCGCCCGAGAAATAGTAGCTGGCCTTGTTGCCGCCGCCCGAGATGCTGATGCTGTACTGCTGGTTGAGCGCTACCTGGTAAATCTCCTTGCCCCAGTCGGTGCCGTTTTTGCGCAGGGCATTGATCGCCGACTGCGTTTCGGGGGAGAGCGCCGAGAATCCGCCTCCGACGAGTGCCGCGCGCTCTCCGGCCTGGTCCAGAATGCGGGCTACGCCGCCCATGCCCGAAAGGTAGTTGAGCCGTCCGTTGGCGGCCAATGCCAATTCGAGATCGACCTTCTGCGAGGCGTTCATCAGGTTCAGTTTGTCGAGGTTGGGACGGTTGGTCACGAAGAGCGATGCCGAAACGTTGACGCGCGTGGCCTGGTTGCGGCGGCCTTTCTTGGTGGTGATGATGATGACGCCATTGGCTGCGCGGGCTCCGTAGATGGCCGTCGCCGCGGCGTCTTTCAGCACGGTGATGTCCTCGATGTCGGCCGGGTTGAGGCCCGCGATCGACATGTTGTAGAGATTATCGACGTTCTCTTTCGACGACCAGTCCGAGGGGATGTCGTTGCCTTCGAGCGGCATGCCGTCCAGCACCCACAGCGGGTCGGTGTTGCCGTTCAGCGTCACCGTACTGCGGATCTTGACCTTGCTGGCTCCGCCCGGGGCGCCCGTCGTGGGGGTCGAGGTCAGACCTGCGATCGAGCCCGAGAGCATTTCATCGACGCTCGCCACGCCGTCGCGGGCGATGTCCGCCATCTTGACATTGGCGATCGACGAAGTCAGCTTGCGCTTCTCGATGCGCTGATAGCCGGTCACCACGACGGCGTCCATCTTGCTTTCCGTCGCCGAGAGGTAGATCGTGAAGTTGCTTTTTCCCGAGATGTCGATGGTCTGTGCCTCGTAGCCGAGGTAGCTGACCACGACTTTCTTGACGCTCACGGGCAGTTTGAAAGCGAAACGCCCCTGTTCGTAGACGATGGTTCCCTGCGGGTTGTAGTTCTTGGCCTGAGTCTCTTCGGGCGCGATGAAGACGGTGGCGCCTACCAGCGGCGTACCGTCGGCGCGGTCGAGGACCTGGCCGGTGATCTGCCGGGTCTGCTGGGCCAGCGCCAGCAGCGGACAGATCAGGACGAATAGCGTAAGGAGTTTTTTCATGCTGTAAAAATAAATGTGTTTGAGTTCTTTTTGTGTCAATTCGGAGTTATATCGTGCGAATATGTTTTAATCTGTAATCTGTTTCGCCTCCCTTTCAGGAGCCGCAAAGCCGTCTTTCCGGATGGAAGACGGCTTTGCAGCTCGGGTGTGTTCGCTTATAACATGCGTAAGGCTTCTTTCAGCCTCAGTTCGAGGTCCCGGTAATGGTTCCGGGTCGCCTGGTCGCCGCTTCCGGTGCGGCTCTGCACAAGAGTCAGCAGCCTGCGCATCTCGGCGCGCTTGGCCGAGGTCGTTTCGCTGACGCGCTTCATCAGTTCGTAGTTGCGGGCCGTGCGGAACTGCATGTCCTCGGGCCTCGGCAGCGGTTCGAGATGCACCTCCGGGGCTTCCTGCATCAGCGAGCAGCATCCGCGTCCGTCGTGGTCGTGGAGCGTCGATCCCAGCTTGGTGGTCTTGACCATCGTGATGTTCGACGAGACGATCAGCGCGTCGAGGTAGTTCTTCTGGCTCATGCGCTCCCAGATCGAGAGGGTCCGGCCTCCGGGGCGGATGAAGACCGCTCGGGTGATGTCGTCCATCATCTGTTCGGGGGTGTAGGTCTTCGCTCCGCGTCCCTGCCGCGCCTCGACTTCGTACATGCGCACCATGCGTTCGTCGGCCAGCAGTTCGTAGTAGGCTTTGTATTGGAGTTCGCGCGCGAGGTTGTAGGGCGAGTACTCCATCATCCCCACGGGCGACAGCCGCTGGGCGTAGGCTTTGTTCCAGGCTTTGGCGCTGAACAGCCATTCGGGAATGGTGAACACCTGGTCGATCAGGTATTTGACGCTCTTGCGCTGGTAGTCGGCCGGAACCGGGACGTAGCGGTCGATGTCATGCCCCGCCACGACGTTGTTGAGGTAGAAACCGCCGACGTTGGTCTTCACGTGGTCGGCATAGGCCATCCATTGAAAGACGATCGCCATCAGGAAGCGGCCGCTTTCGTATTGCAGTTCGCCTTCCGCCGCCGTCCAGTCCGTGATGTGGGGAACGATGCGTTGCAGGTTCTTCAGCCCGTAGAGGCTGGCCGCCACGGCGTCGTCGCTCAGGTCCTCCGACTGCGAACGGGGGTCCTCGTTGTTCTGGAACCGTTGTTCGCCGTACCAGTATTCGGGATCGTCCTCATGCTCGCGCAGCCAGGCGTTGAGCGTCGGCAGCTCCTCGTGGGGGTCTTTGGCGCCGAGCCAGCGGTAGCCCCAGTTGATCGCGTGTTTGTCATAGGTTCCGATCTTGGGCGTCAGCTGCGTGATGCCGTCCTCGGGCTGCGCCACGTAGTTGAAACGGGCGTAGTCCATGATCGAGCTGGCCGTGCCGTGCGACGCCGTGTAGGTTTTCGAACGGAGCGAATCCACCGGCACTGAATACGAGGCGCCGAAATTGTGCTTCAGTCCGAGGCTGTGTCCCAGCTCGTGCGACGAGACGAAACGCACGGCGTTGCCCATCAGCTCCGTGGGGAGTTCGTTGCCGCGGGCCTGGGGGTCTACGGCGCCGGTTTGCAGGCGAATCCATGCCTGAAGGATGCTCATGACGTTGTGCCACCAGATGATGTCGGCTTCGATGATCTCGCCGCTGCGGGGGTCGATTACTGAGGGACCCATGGCGTTGGCCGTTTCCGAGGCGGCATAGGTCACCACCGAGTAGCGCACGTCGTCGATGTCGAACTCTTCGTCGTCGGGATCGACCTCTTTGGCGACGATGGCGTTCTTGAATCCCGCGGCTTCGAAAGCCTCCTGCCACTCGACGATGCCTTTCTTGATGTAGGGCACCCATACGGGGGGCGTCGCCGGGTCGATCCAGAGCACGATCGGCTTCCGGGGCTCCACCAGTTCGCCGCGCTTGTAGCGTTCCACGTCCTCGGGCTTGGGTTCCAGCCGCCAGCGGTTGATGAACGCCCGCTCTTCAGCCTTCTGCTGTTTGTCGTTGAAATAGAGGTGTCCGATTTCGAAATAGCCCACGCGCTCGTCGGAGAAGCGGGCCACCATCGGCTCCTCGGCCAGCAGCACGAGGTTCGAGGTGATGTCCACGGTGACGGACATCGAACCTCCCTCGCCGGAGTGCGAGCCCGAGAGGGTCGATTTGACGACGATGTTTTCGGGGAACGACTTCACGGACTCGATTTTCGAGAGCTCCTTTTTCGGGGAGCCGCTGATGCGGAGCGCCCCGAAGACGTTGTTGAAGCTCTTTTCACTGCCGTCGAAGACCTTGTTGACCTTGATGACGACCGTCGTGGAGTCGGAGTTGTAGGCTTCGATCGGGAACTGTTCGATGGCCGTTTCGCGGTAGTTGTCCTTCACCGAACGGGTGATGCGGTCGCCCGCGGGCGAGGTGATGCGCGGGTCGTAGGTCATGACCCAGACTTTTTTATAGAGGGTGTCCTTGCGGAAACGGACGATCTTTTCGCCGTAGCCCATGCCCTTGTTGATGCCGCTGTCGTTCAGGGCGTAGGGCACGCCCGATATTTTGTTGACGATCAGGATGTCGCGGCCCATCAGCGAGTCGGGGATCTCGAACAGGAAATCCGTGCCTTTGCGGTGGACATCGAACAGACCCTTGTCGGTCACGGCGCCTTTCAGCAATTCGTCGTAGCCTTTCTTCTTGTCTTTTTTGAGCGAGTCGGCCTTCGGGGCGGCGGCTTCGGTTGTCTTCGATTTGCGGCCCGGCTTCTTCTTGGCCTCCGCAGGAGCGGCCGCCAGCAGGAAGAGTGTCGCCAGGGCAGCTGCCATCAGGGTGAATCGTCGTGTGTTCATTTATTATTGCTCGGTTTTTTTCGGATACTCGATCCGCACGATGCAATAATAAAATCTAAATTCTTCAAATGAAAACGTTCGGGGGCGAATGCCCTGTTTGGGGGAGTGAATGCCGCAATCAGGCGGATCACTTTTCCGGCGGCAGCAGCGGCAGCCGGCATCGGAAAGTCCCGCTGTCGGAGGCGATGGAGATGTTTTCCTCGGTGTAGAACCGGTATACCGAGCGGATGCGTTCCAGCCCCACGCCCAGCGACTCGGCGTTGCCTTCGCTGCGCGGGGTGAAGTTGTTCTCGATCAGGAGGCTTTCGCCTTCGGTGCGGATACGGATGTGCAGCGGATTGCAGCTCGTGATGCGGTTGTGTTTGAGGGCGTTCTCGACGAGCGTCTGGAGGCTCATGGCCGGAATCCGCCAGTTGCGCAGCGCGGGGTCGATGGCCGTGGTGAGTTCGATGCGGTCGCCGAAGCGGATCTTCTGCAACGAGTAGTACTGCCACGTGAAGTCGATCTCGTCCGCGAGCGTCGAGAGTATCTGCTTGCGGCGTTCGAGCACGTGGCGGTAGACCTTCGACAGTGTGAGCGTGAACTCCCGGGCCTGCTCGGGGTTGCAGCGGATCAGCGCGTAGAGCGAATTGAGCGAGTTGAAGAGGAAGTGGGGGTCGATCTGTTCGAGCACCTGTTGCAGATGCAGCTGCGCCGACTCCTGCTCCGAAAGGCGCCGCAGGTCGTATTCGCGCCGCCAGCGGCGCTGCGCCACGACGAGCAACGTTGCGAAGAACAGGACCGAGACGACGGCCGTGAGGATGGTGTAGAGATGGAAATCGTCGATCTCCTGCTCGATGGCCAGCCGGGGGATGCCGATGCCGGCCACCCAGCGGCTGTTCCCGAGTTGCAGGGGGTAGTAGATGCGCTCCTCGGCGATTTCCAGGTAGTCCGAGACGACCGAGGCGATGATCTTCCGTCCGGAGACGAGCACTTCGCGGAAAGCCGTGCTGTCCCTGGTTTCGGACACCGATCGGCCCAGCCTCCGGTGGTCGGGATGGTAGACGATGACTCCTTCGGGGTCGAACAGCGTGGCGTAACTGGGGCTGTGGGGGTCCTGCTCGGTCATGTAGGCGTAGATGTCCGTGAGCGGAAGGTCCACGCCGCAGAAGTGTTCGCCGCCCCGCTCGTCCCGGACCCGGCACACGAGGCTCCAAACCGGGGTCTCTCCGGAGCGGCTCACGCAGCTGCGGACCGAATCGTCCCGAAGCTCCGCGACCAGCCGCCGGCGCTCTTCGCCGGCCGCCGTGACGCCGGGGGTTCCGCGCCGCGGGTAGGTGCGGACGACCGTTTCTCCGCGCTCCATGAACCAAATGCAGCCGATCTTGGGGTCGGTCTCCATCAGCGTCGCCGTGAGCACGTTCATTTCGGCCTCCGACGGTGCGGGATGCGAATGCGTGAAGCGCGCCGCCGTCGTAAGCACCTCCACCGGGCGTTCGAATTCGACTTGCAGGAGCCGGTAATGGTATTGGCTGATCTGCGTGACGATGCGCCCGCTCATCTGCACGGCTATTCCGTTGATGATGCGTCCCGAGGCGAGCACCACCGCGACGAGCAGGATCAGCAGAACCGTTCCCGCCATCAGCGGCCGCCCCTTGGGTATGTGTCGTTGCCGTGCCATCCGGGGGCAAATGTAATGAATTTTTTCGTCTTATTCTTTCACCCGCACTTTCAGACGCTCCCAAAGCCATTGGGGAATCAGTCGCCAGAAGAAGACCATCGCCGCGTAACGGCGGTCGATCACCGCCCGGCGGCGCGGCCTGCGGAGAATGCGCATGATGCGCGCCGCGACCTTTTCGACCGGCATCAGCATCGGGTAGTGCCCCTCTCCGTCCAGCAGCGGGGTCGCCACGAATCCCGGACGGATGTCCGTGAACCGGATGCCGTACCCCTCCATGCGCGAAAGCTGCGCCAGGGCGTCTATGTAGGTGTTCTGCATCCGCTTGGTCGCCGAGTAGGCGGGAGCCGACCCGAGTCCCCGGGTCCCGGCGATCGAGCTGATGACGGCCAGATGCCCGCCTCCGTGGGCGCGGAAATAGCCGAAAGCCGCCGTCACCATCCTCACGAAGCCTTCGCCGTTGGTGCGCAGGGTTGCGATCTCGATGTCGGGGCGCAGTTCGGTGTTGCGGCTGCCGATGCCCGACGAGTGGAGATAGATGTCCATGCCGCCGAGCCGTTCGATCAGCCGTGCGAGATGTTCCGGGGCGTCGTCGCGGTTGATGTCCAGCGCTTCGACCTCGACTTGTTCGGGAGCCTCTGCCCGGAGTGCGTCGAGGGCTTCCCGGCGGCGTCCCGCCGCTCCGACCCGCCATCCCTGGCGGATGCAGAGCCGTGCCGTTTCGAGCCCGATGCCCGACGTGGCTCCTACGATGACGATGCGTTTCATAGCGGTTCGATTTTCAGGGTTTCACCCGGCCAATATACGAAAGGTATGCCGGAAAAGCAAATCTTCGGGCAAATGAAAAAGAGCTCCGGAGAGAGCTCTTTTTCGCATTATCGCTTTTTGTTGGGCTTCGGTTTCTCCCGTTCCGGCGGGGCGAGCAGCGCTGCTCGCTGTTCCGCGGTCAGCCGGGCCGGTGCGATGCGCAGGAGGTAGTGGGTGAGGCCGTTGTTGTCGCCCGAGGCGTAGGCTTGCACGAACTCCCATCCGCGGCACACCATGTAGTTGAGCGCCTCGATTCCCGAACTGAAGAGCAGTTTGTTGCCTGCGGCGTCCGTCAGGTAGTTGTACTTCGTGGCCCCGACCTTCTGTCCGAAATCGAACAGCACGCCGCTGTCGCGGTACGTGGGCAGGTGGTCGGCCATGATCTCGCAGTAGACGTAGGGCGGCAGCGCCGGCACGGTGTCCGCCGCGACGTTCTGCGCCGAACCGAATCCGGCGTACGTCAGGGCTGCGAGCAGGAGAAGGACCTTTTTCATCGGGAGCCTCATTTTTCGTCCAGCCGGCACTGCACGCACTCGATGCCGACGCGGCGCAGCAGGTTCAGCCCCTCTTCCGAGCGGTAATCCTCGGCATAGACCACGCGCTTGATGCCCGCCTGAATGATCAGCTTCGAGCACTCGATGCAGGGCGCGGCGGTGATGTAGAGCGTCGATCCGTCGCAGTTGTTGGCCGACTTGGCGACCTTCGTGATGGCGTTGGCCTCGGCGTGGAGCACATAGGATTTCGTGTGTCCGTCTTCGTCTTCGCAGATGTTCTCGAAGCCCGAAGGGGTGCCGTTGTAACCGTCGGAGATGATCATCTTGTCTTTGACGATCAGCGCCCCGACCTTGCGGCGCACGCAGTATGAATTTTCGGCCCAGATGCTCGCCATGCGCAGGTAGCGCAGGTCCAGCTGGCGCTGTTTCTCCTCCTGATACCCCACGATTTTTAATTTTTAATTCTTCATTTTTAATTGGAATTGTCACGGTAAAGGTTACAGACCTTTTCCGTGACAGTTCTTATACTTCTTGCCCGAGCCGCAGGGACACGGATCGTTGCGGCCGACCTTTTTCTCGACGTGCATCGGCATCGGCTTCTGTCGCTCCTCCTGTCCGGCGTGCGCCGCGGCCTGCATGCGCGAGGCTTGCAGTTTGTTGACATCGACCTTGGCCCGCTCCTGCTGTTGGCGCTGCACCGCCTCGGCGTTCTGGTCGCGGACGGGGATGTAGGCTTTGTTGAGAACGGCCAGCACGTCGCGGTTGACCTTGACGATCATCTTCGAGAACAGCCCGAACGATTCGAACTTGTAGATCAGCAGCGGGTCTTTCTGTTCGTAGGTGGCGTTCTGCACGCTCTGGCGCAGGTCGTCCATTTCGCGCAGGTGTTCGCGCCAGGCGTCGTCAATGGTGGTGAACATCACCACTTTCGAGAATACCTTGTAGATCTCCGCACCGTCCGTGTCCTTGCATTTTTGCAGGTTTACCGGCACGTTGTAGCCCAGATGACCGTCCGTCAGCGGGAAGTAGATGTTCGAATCCAGCTGGTCTTTCCGGTCCTCGTAGATGCGCTCCATCACCGGCCGCACCGTGTCGGCCACGGCCTTCGCCCGGCGGGCGTACGCCTCCTTGAGCGCCGTGACGATCGCTTCGACCAGCTCCGCAGGCTTGGCGTCCTTGTAGGTCGCCTCGTCGATCCGGGGCTCTACGGCCACCTCGCGGATCAGCTCCATGCGGAAATCTTCGAGGTCGATGCCGCGGTTCTCCTCCACGAAGTTGTCGGCGTAGTCGTACATGATGTTGTTCAGGTCGATTTCGATGCGTTCGCCGTAGAGTGCATGACGGCGGCGGGTGTAGATCACCTCGCGCTGCGAGTTCATCACGTCGTCGTATTCCAGCAGGCGCTTGCGGATGCCGAAGTTGTTCTCCTCGACCTTCTTCTGGGCGCGTTCGATGGCGCGGGTCATCATTCCGGCCTGGATCACCTCGCCCTCTTTCAGACCCATGCGGTCCATCATCGTGGCGATGCGGCCCGATCCGAACAGACGCATCAGGTCGTCTTCGAGCGACACGAAGAACTGCGACGATCCGGGGTCGCCCTGACGCCCGGCGCGGCCGCGCAGCTGGCGATCGACGCGGCGGCTTTCGTGCCGCTCCGTACCGATGATGGCCAGACCTCCGGCCTCCTTCACCTCGGGCGTCAGCTTGATGTCGGTACCGCGGCCCGCCATGTTGGTGGCGATGGTCACCTGCCCCGAGCGTCCGGCCTCGGCCACGACCTGCGCCTCCAATGCGTGCTGCTTGGCGTTCAGCACGTTGTGTTTGATGCCGCGGAGTTTGAGCATGCGGCTCAGCAGCTCCGAGATCTCGACCGACGTGGTGCCGACCAGCACCGGACGGCCCGCCTCGACGAGTTTGACGATCTCTTCGATCACGGCGTTGTATTTCTCGCGCTTGGTCTTGTAGATGAGGTCCTGACGGTCGTCGCGGATCACCTTGCGGTTGGTCGGGATCACCACGACATCCAGTTTGTAGATGCTCCAGAACTCCGAAGCCTCCGTTTCGGCCGTACCGGTCATACCGGCCAGCTTGTGATACATGCGGAAATAGTTTTGCAGCGTGATGGTGGCGAAGGTCTGCGTCGCGGCCTCGACCTTCACGTGCTCCTTGGCCTCGATGGCCTGATGGAGTCCGTCCGAGTAGCGGCGGCCTTCGAGGATGCGGCCCGTCTGCTCATCGACGATCTTCACCTTGTTGTCCATCACCACGTATTCGATGTCCTTTTCGAACATGGCGAAGGCTTTCAGCAGCTGGATCACCGTGTGCACGCGCTCCGACTTGATCGAGTAGTCGTTGATCACCTCGTCGCGCTTCTGCGCCTTCTCCTCGGGCGTCAGCCCGGCCTTTTCCAGTTCGGCGATCTCGGCGCCGATGTCGGGCATCACGAAGAAGCCGTCCTCGTTGAAGTATTTCGACAGCACCTCGTGACCCTTGTCCGTGAGTTCCACCGAGTTGAGTTTCTCGTCGATGACGAAGAACAGGTCGTCGGTGATCTCGGGCATGCGGCGGTTGTTGTCCTGCATGTAGGTGTTCTCGGTCTTCTGCATCAGCGCCTTCACGCCCTGCTCCGAGAGGTATTTGATCAGCGGCTTGTATTTCGGCAGACCCTTGTGGACGCGGTAGAGCTTCACGCCGCCCTCCTCGGTCTTGCCTTCCGTGATGAGCTGGCGCGCCTCGGCCAGCAGGGTCGTCACGAGGTTCTTTTGCAGGTTGTAGAGGTGTTCGATCGCCGGGCGGTACTGCTCGAAGAGCTGGTCGTCGCCCTTGGGCACGGGACCCGAGATGATGAGCGGCGTCCGGGCGTCGTCGATCAGCACCGAGTCAACCTCATCGACGATGGCGAAGTGGTGCTTGCGCTGCACGAGGTCCTTGGGCGACGAGGCCGTGTTGTCGCGCAGGTAGTCGAAGCCGTATTCGTTGTTGGTTCCGAAGGTGATGTCGGCCATGTAGGCCGCGCGGCGTTCGTCGGAGTTGGGCTGCGTGTCGTCGATGCAGGCCACCGAAAGACCGTGGAACTGGTACATCGGGCCCATCCATTCGGAGTCGCGCTTGGCGAGGTAGTTGTTCACCGTCACCATGTGCACGCCCTTGCGGGCCAGCGCGTTGAGGAATACGGGGAGCGTCGCCACGAGAGTCTTGCCTTCGCCCGTCGCCATCTCGGCGATCTTGCCCTGGTGGAGCACCACGCCGCCGAACAGCTGCACGTCGTAGTGGATCATGTCCCACTTCATGTCGTTGCCTCCGGCGAGCCAGTGGGTGGCGTAGACGGCCTTGTCGCCCTCGATGGTGACGAAATCCTTCGTCGCGGCGAGGTCGCGGTCGAAATCGTTGGCCGTCACCACGACCGTATCGTTCTGGGCGAAGCGGCGCGCCGTGTCTTTCATGATGGCGAACGCCTCGGGGAGAATCTTGTCGAGCACCTCTTCGATCTTCTCGTCGATGCGTTTGGTGGTCTCGTCGATCTCCTTCGAGATCTTCTCCTTCTCTTCGAGCTGCGTTTCGGGTTTTTCGAGCGCGGCTTTCAGTTCGACGATGCGGGCTTCGTCCGCGGCGATGAAGTCGGCGATCTGTTTTTTCAGGGCTTCGCTGCGGGCGCGCAGTTCGTCGTTCGAGAGCGCCTCGATCGAGGGGTAGACGGCCTTGATCTTTTCGAGATAGGGTTCGATCTGTTTGCGGTCCTTGTCGGCTTTCGAACCGAAAAGGGCTTTGATTATGCTTGCAAGAATATCCATAAAGTTGTTGTTGTTTCGGAGTTACGGATTCTAAATCCTACAAAAATAGTAATAATTTTTTGAAATCCATCCGGACGGCGTGCCCGGAGTGGGTTTTCTGCGAATTATTTTGCCGGCAAGGGGTCTTCGGCGATTTCGTCGTCGAGGATGCGGACGAGTTTCGGGCCTCCGCGGTCGTAGTTGAGGTGCGAGGCGTCGAAGAAATCGTCGGCCGTGAACCGCTTGTCTTTCAGCAGGTCCGCATAGCGCACGTTGGGAAACTCCCGGGCCAGCGACGTTCCGATCTGCCGCGTGAGGGCCACGATCTCCTCCGAGAGGTGTTCGTGATAGGTCGGCCACGTCGGCGGGGTGTAGAGCACCACCCGGATGCCGCGGGCCGCACAGTCGGCGGCGATGCGCCGCAGCACTTCGCGGTTGTGGGCCACGTCTTCGGGGGCGAAATCCGAATGTCCCCGGGCGGCGCCTTCGGCCGTGCGCCGGTCCCAGTCGGGGCGCCGGTTGTCGCGCAGGGCCATGTAGGAGCCGAATTCGTCCTGCGGGGTGTTGCCCTCGGCGCGGATGTCCCCGGGCGAAAGGGCGTGTTTCAGATAGCGGAACGCCGGCGAAGGGTAGGCGATGATGTAACGCTCCTTGAAGGCGTACCACGGTACCGGCAGGTCGTAGTTGATCGTGTAGAAGGGCACGCGCCATTGTTCGCCCTCCTTGCGCAGTCGGTGGTGGGTGCTCCAGCACGAGAGCGAAATCACCACGGCGCGCAGCGACGTGAGCCGGTCGGCGTATTTTTCCCACAGTTCCAGATCGCGGTCGAGCGGCTGTCCGTGATAGGCGAGGTTGAATCCCCGGAACTTCGAGGCGTGGAAATCGAGTCCGTAGAAGGCGTGCGAGAGCCCCAGCGAGAGCACTTCGATCTCCGGGGCGTGTCGTTCCATGTAGGCGGCCTTGTACCCGAGCTGGTGGGGGATGCTGCGCAGCCCCCATTCCGCGCCGGCGGCCGCGGCGGCCACGGGCAGTACGAACCAGAAGATGCGTCGCAGGAATCGGTTCATGGCAGGATCAGAATTGGAAATAGATGAACGTCTGCTGCTGGGCGTGCATGACGTAGATGCCCAGAATCAGCAGGTAGTAGATGGCGTAGCGCACGCTTCGGCGGCTGATGTGCGCCCGTCCGGTCAGTTGGAGTCCGTGCTGCCGGGTCCGCTGGCTCCATTCGACCGCCAGCAGGATCGCCACCCCGACGGCGGCATGGATGCCGGGCGACTCGTAGCTGCCGCCGAGCGCCACGCGGTCGAGAATCGCCGGCGAGAAGATTTTCCGCACGTAGCGCCAGGCGTCGCCGATGGTTTCGGCGCGGAAGATGATCCATCCCACGGCCGCCAGCGCGAAGGTCGATGCGATTTGCAGGGCCTCCCGTGCCGTCGGCAGGGTGCGTCCCGCGGCGATCTCCCCGGTGTACCGGCGGTTGCGCCCCGAGAGGATCAGCGGCAGGAACAACAGCGCGTGGTAGGCGCCCCAGGCGATGAATGTCCAGTTCGCGCCGTGCCAGAACCCGCTGACGAGGAAGATGACCAGCGTGTTGCGGAACACCATCCATTTCGAACCCCGGCTGCCGCCCAGCGGGATGTAGATGTAGTCGCGGAACCACGTGGTGAGCGAGATGTGCCAGCGGCGCCAGAATTCGGCGATGTCGCGCGAGAAATAGGGGTAGTTGAAATTGCGCATGAGGCTGAACCCGAACAGCCGCGAGATGCCGATGGCGATGTCCGAGTAGCCCGAGAAATCGCCGTAGATCTGGAACGAGAAGGCCACGGCGCCGATGACGAGGGCTCCTCCCGAAAGGTTTTCGTAGTTGTCGAAGATGCCGTTGGCGAGGATGGCGCAGTTGTCCGCCACGACGATCTTTTTGAAGAATCCCCACAATGCCTGCCGCAGGCCGTTCACGGCCTGCGCCGTGTCGAACGTCCGCGGCCTCAGGAACTGCGGCAGCAGGTTCGTGGCCCGTTCGATGGGGCCGGCCACCAGCTGCGGGAAGAAGGAGATGAAGGCGAAGAAAGCGACGATGTCGCGTGTCGGGGCGAGCTTTTCGCGGTAAACGTCGATCGAGTAGCTCAGGGCCTGGAACGTGTAGAACGAGATGCCGACCGGCAGGATGATCCGCAGCAGGAGACTGTCGTAGTCGGCGATGCCGAACAGTTCGGCGAACGATGCCGCGAAGAAGTCGTAATACTTGAAGACGCCGAGGATCGTGAGGTTCAGCAGGATGTTTCCCGCGTTGACGGCCCGGCTCCATCTTTCCCCCCCCCTCCGTTTCCGGAAGCGGCCGATAAGCAGTCCGCTGGCGTAGCTGCACAGCGACGTGAAGGCGATCAGCAGGAGAAACCGCCAGTCCCACCATCCGTAGAAGAGGTAGCTGGCCCCTACGACGAAGAGGTTCTGCGCCCGCAGGCTGCGGTTGAACACGAACCAGTAGAGCAGGAAGACGACCGGGAGGAACAGCGCGAATTCGAACGAATTGAAAAGCATGGGTCTAAACACGATTTACGGCAGATTGCCGGAGTGGGGGTCTGCCGCCGGGGCGTGACGTTGCACAAAAGTAACCAATTTTCCGGAAAAGCCAAAATGTCAGCCGTTCAGTCGTCCGCAGCGGTTGTCTGCCGCACGATCCGTCGTCCGACGGGGCACTCCGCACAGCGTTTTCCGGCGCAATATTCGGTGGCGAGCTGCAACAGGGCCTGCGACTCGAAGGCGTTGCGCGGACGGACACCCGCCGACTGCCATTCGCGCATGTAGCGGTTGTCCTCGGCCGGGAGACGCTCCAGAAGCGTCAGGGCGCTGTCGCGCAGCCGTTCGTTGCCCGTGTAGCTGCCGTAGGCGAATTGCAGCACGGCGACCAGGTTGATCCCGATGATGTTGGCCTTGAAGGCACCGATGCGCTTGGGATGTTCGCCGCCTTCGGCGCCGGGGACGTGGTGCGTGCGCCAGTAGGGCGACGCCTCGATGCAGAACAGCTTCCGGACCTCCTCTTCCGTGCGGCAGGTCATGGCGCGCTCCATCACGAACTCGTCCTGCGTGAAGAACTCCGCCGCCTGCGCCAGCCGCAGCACCGGATGGTTGGCCGGACGCACCTCCGTCAGCGCCCATGCCGAAGCCTCCATCGCCTCGATCCCGTATTTGGCCGCGAGGTATTCGAAACTGCGTTTCAGATCGAGCGTGTAGGCGTCGTTGCGGTAGAGTTCCAGCAGCCCCGAGGCGCCGAACAGCATCGCTTCGACGGCGTGCGGGGCCAGCCGCTCGCGCAGCACGGTCTTGTAGGGCACGCGCCGCGCCAGTTCGAGATAAGCCTCCTGATTGCGGCGGTCGCCCAGCGTGCGGAAGTAGAGCAGGTAGAAGGTCTGGTTCCAGTTGTCGGCGGCTTCGCTGCGGAGCGCCTCGACCATGCGCATCTTGCGGCTCAGACGGTCGAAGATCAGCGCCGTGCAGAGCTCGGTGCGCTGGAGTGCTCCGAGGCCGCCGAGATACCCGCCGCAGGCGTACGCTTCGGCTCCGGCCCGCAGCCGCTCCACCGTATGTGCCGCCGCGTCCGCCATGTTCAGAACATGTTGAGTTCCAACAATGCCTCCTCGGACATCATGCTCTTGTCCCACACGGGGTCGAACGTGAGGATGACGTTCACCGATTTCACCCCCTTGACCTTCCCGACCTGGATGTTCACGTCCTCGACCAACATGTCGGCCATCGGGCAGTTGGGGGCCGTAAGGGTCATGCGGATCGTGGCCACGCCGTCGGGCGTGTAGTCGATTTCGTAAATCAGCCCCAGATCGTAGATGTTGACCGGGATTTCGGGGTCGTATATGTTCTTGAGGGTCGCAACGATGTCCTTTTCGACTTGAAGTATCTCTTCAGGCGTCATACCCTAATTTTTAATTCTTAATTTTTCATTTTCAATTGTCCTTGGCTTGGAAAGCCAAGGCGTAGAGCCGCATTTGCTTGATCATCGACACCAGCCCGTTGGCCCGCGTGGGCGAGAGGTTGGCCGAAAGCCCGATGGCGTCGATGAAATAGAGTTCCGTGTCGAGAATCTCCTGCGGCGTGCGGCCGTTCAGTACGCGGATCAATAACGCGATAATGCCCTTGGTTATTATGGCGTCGCTGTCCGCTGCGTAGTAAACCTTCCCGTCTTCGAGCCTTGCATCGACCCAGACCCGCGACTGGCACCCTTCGATGAGGTACTGTCCGGTGCGGTGTTCGGGGGAGATCGGGGGGAGCGTTTCGCTCAGGCCGATCAGGTAGTCGTATTTGTCCAGCCAGTCGTCGAAGACGGAAAATTCCTCGATGATTTCGTCCTGTATCTTGTCCATGATGCGTGTTGATTGAAAGTTCTTACAAATCCACGATCTCCTCCAGCACTTCGCCTTCCGAGGCCGCCGGTTCGCGGATGCCCGCCAGCCGCGCCAGCGTCGGGGCCACGGCGGTCATGTCCACGCGGCGGTTCACCCGCTGCATGCCGGCGCCTTTGCCGTAGAAGACCAGCGGCACTTCGGTGTCGTAGCCGTACATCGAGCCCGACATCGACCAGCAGCGCTCCTGCTCCTCGATCCATCCGGGCATCAGGTTCAGGATCACGTCGCCCGAACGCCGGGGGTAGAAGCTGTTCTGCATCCGCCGGGCGTATCCGCTGCCGAAATAGCTCGTGCGCATGGCCGTGGCGGCCAGCGCGTGGGAGATGCCCCGGAACTGCATGGCGAAGATGGCCACCTCGTTCTGTACCTCGGCGAGGTTCAGCCCCCGTTCGTAGATGAGGTTGTGGTTGAGCCACACGCTCCGGTCGCTGTATTCCACCACCCAGTCGCCCACGCCGTAGCGGACGTTGAGGAATCCGTTGACGATCACCTCGAACTGCCGCGGGTTGAAGCGGTCGGCCTCCTCCGGGCCCGCGTCGTAGGAGGGGCTCGTGCCGTGGTCGGAGGTGAGCACCACCATGACGTTGCCGTCCTTGACCTGCGCGAATACGAAGGTCAGGAAATCCGCCAGGTCGCGGTCCAGCCGGTAGTACATGTCCTCGACCTCGACCGACTCGGGACCGTAGGCTTCGCTGATGCGGCGCGGTGCGTCGAGGCAGATGTTCAGCAGGTCGGGCACCTTGTCGTCCCCGAGTTTGTATTGCGCGATGGCCTGCTTGGCCAGCCCCAGCACGGCGGTGTTACCCGCTGGGGTGTAGAGCAGGCGTTCGAAATCGCTGGTCAGCTTCAGGCGTCCCGAGCCGTTCAGGTCCTGTTCTTTCCGGTTCTTGCCCGCCAGCGCGATGTCGTGGTTGCGCGTGTTGAGGTAGCGGCCGCGTTCGAGCAGCGTGCGCCACTCGGTCGAGATGTACGAGAGGTTGTAACGCTCGCGGTTGCTGCGGTCGATCCACTCGGGAACCGCGGGCGCATAGTAGGGCGAGGTCACCCAGTCGCAGCGCGCCGAGTCGAGCCAGAAGACCTCCCCGGCGCGTCCGGCCATCACCACGGCCGACACGGCTTCGGCGGCTACGGTCACCGAGCGGCTGCCGGGAGCGTGCCGCAGGAGCGTTTCCGAGAGCGTAGGGGCGATCAGGTTGTAGGCTCCGGGACCCTGGCGTCCGACGGTGAGTCCGACGATCCGGTTGGTGGTGTAGTCCACCCAGCGCGAGCCGATCACGCCGTGGGTCGAGGGCATGGCCCCCGTGGTGAGCGTGGCCAGCGATACGGGCGTGGTGGTTTGCAGGTAGTCGTAGCGGCTGTCGGTGTAGACCGTGCCGCCCTCGGTGAGCTTGCGGAAGCCCCCTTCGCCGAAATTGGCGGCGTAGCGGTCGAGGTCTTCGCCGCGCATCGAGCCGACGACGATCTGGACGATCAGCCGGGGCTGCGCCGCAGCGCTCTGGAGTGCCGTCGCAGCGGCTATGGCATACAGGAAGAGTCTTTTTGTCATCTGCGTAATGGAATTGACCGCAAATTTACGAATTTATTTCGATACATCGGCGGAAACCGGCCGCTTCCGACTGAAAATCGACCTCCGGAAGTGCGGCGATGCGTTCCAGCTGGCGGCGGCAGAAGGCGCGGTGCGCCTCGCCCTGCGGGTTGCGGGGCCGGTGGGCCGCCGCTGCGACGACGGCTTCGACCTCCGGGAGGAGTTTCCGGGCGCGGTCGGTGAGGACCGTCCCGGCGAATTTCTCCCAGATGTACGCGACGGCCTGCGGGGCGGGGTGCACGAGGTCGTCGGCATAGAAGCGGTAGTCGCGCAGGTCGTCGGTGACGATCTCGTAGGCGGGGAAATATTCGACGCACCCGAACCTTTGCTTCAGCTCCTCCGCGGCCAGCCGCAGCACGGCCTTGCTCACGGCGTTGCCGGGCAGGGTGTCCCCGACGTGGCGGACCGGGCTGACCGTCAGAATGATCTGCTTTCCGGCGAGCGGCCCTTCGAGCAGTTCCGCGAATGTTTCCGCGATCTCTTCGACCGAAAGCCTCCGTCTGGAAAACTCCGCGGCGGGCCTTCGGTGGCAGTTGGCGACGATCTCGCCGCCGTGCTCGTAGACCCATGCGGTGCCGAACGTAAGGATCACGCGGTCGGCCGTGCGGAGCGCTTCGGCCCCGGCCTGCCGTGCGGCGTTCATCCGCGCGAGGGCCTCTTCGGCCGTCGGGGCCGAGAGATCGCCGTGGAACCCGAAATGGTACCACACCTCGCCGTCGAATCCCAGCTCCTCCCGTCCGACGGGCGCGGGATCGGCGTAACTGCGAATCGCCGCGGCGATCGACAGCGGGTTGAAGAGGATGCCCGAGGGGTTCGCCGTGACGCGGAATTTGGCTTCGGCGAGCTTTCCGGCGATGTGTGCGGCGAAGCACGACCCGAGCGTCAGCACGCGGTTTTCGTAGCCGATCTGCACGCCGGAGGGCGATGGTTCGATTTCGGTGCGGAATTTCATACGGCAAAAATAGAAAATTCTTACCTTTGTTCCATGATTCTGAAAGCAAACTGCAAAATAAATCTGGGCCTCGACATCCTGCGCCGCCGCGCGGACGGATTCCACGATCTGGAGACCGTGATGTTCCCCGTTGCGGGCTTTTACGACGAGGTGGAGGCGGTGCGTACCGATACGCCCGGCGTCGCCTTCCGGGCCGAAGGGCTGGCCGTGGACTGCGCCCCGGAGGAGAACATCTGCGTGAAGGCTTTCCGGCTGATGCAGCGGCGTTACGGCGTGGACGGGGTCGCGCTCCGGCTCGACAAGCGCGTGCCGTTCGGCGCGGGGCTGGGCGGCGGTTCGTCGGACGGTACGGCGGTGCTGCTGGCTGTCAACGAGTTGTTTGCGCTCGGGCTGTCCGAAGCGGAGTTGATCGCGTGCGCCGCCGAGTTGGGCAGCGACACGGCCTTTTTTGTCCGCAACACCCCGCAGCTGTGTACGGGGCGGGGCGAGGTGATGGAGCCTTATCCGCTGGACCTGAACGGGATGACGCTCGTGATCGTCAAACCCGACGAGGGGGTCTCGACCCGCGAAGCCTATGCCGGAGTGCGGCCCCGGGTGCCGGAAATCCCGCTGGCGGAGCGTCTGCGGCGTCCCGTCGCGGAGTGGCAGGGCTCGGTGACCAACGATTTCGAACGGCATATCCTCGCCGCACGTCCGGCCATCCGTGCGGCCAAGGAGCGTCTGTTGGAGGCCGGGGCCGTGTACGCCTCGATGTCGGGCAGCGGCTCGGCGGTCTTCGGACTCTTCGCCGGGCACGGAAAAGGCGAGCGGCTGAAAGCCCTCTCGCCCTTCGTTTTCGAGTTGTGAATCCCGCTTATTTGCAACTGCCGACGGGCATCTTGGCGATGCGCGCCTCGTGGCGTCCGCCTTCGAACCCGGCGGCGAAGTAGGCGTCGAGCATCTTGACGGCCTCGTCGTTGGTGATGAAACGTGCCGGGAAGACGATGACATTGGCATCGTTGTGGCGGCGGATCAGCGAGGCGACCTCGGGGTCCCAGCAAAGACCTGCACGGATGCCCTGGTGCTTGTTGAGCGTCATGGTCATCCCTTCGCCCGAGCCGCAGAGCGCGACGCCGCGTTCCACTTCGCCTTTCTCGATGGCCTCGGCCAGCGGGTGTGCGAAATCCGGGTAATCGACGCTTTCGGGCGAGTGCGGACCGAAGTCGAGCACGTCGTAGCCCATAGCGTCGAGATAACCTACCAGAAATTCTTTCATTTCGTAGCCGGCGTGGTCGCTGGCGATACCTATTTTTTTCATCCTATATCGGTTTGTTTGTGTTCTATCGTACAAATATAGTGAAAGTCGAGCGCAATGCCGCATTGCCGAGACGCATCCTATATTCTGCAAATATATATAAATTTGGCGTTACACGGCATTTCCGGTTCCGGATTTATGCTATTTTTGCACCGTGAAAATCCTGTTCGCCATACTGGGCTGCATCGCTCTCGCGCTGGGCATCGTCGGCATCTTCCTGCCGCTGCTGCCCACCACGCCGTTTCTGCTGCTGGCGGCGGCCCTTTGGGTCCGCTCGTCGCCGCGGCTCTATGCGTGGCTCCTGTCGCACCGCTGTTTCGGCGAATACATCCGCAACTTCCGCGAAAACCGCGCCATACCCCTGCGTGCCAAAATCTTTTCCATCGTCCTGATGTGGGCGGCGATGCTTTACTGCATCTTCGGAATACTGGACGGGCGGCGGTGGGCGCAGCTGGCTCTGCTGGCCGTGGCCGTCGGCGTCACGTGGCACATCCTCTCGTTCGCAACGCTGCGCAAGTGATTTCCCGGCTTAAAAGGCCGGTTTTAGGGGGGCGGAGGCGGGACGGTTCGTTTCCGGTCCGGGCCTGCGCAATTCCCGGTTCATTTATCCGGTATTCCTTCGGAAACCTTTTCCTCGCTCGAAATCAGCTTCGTCAGGCGGTATTTCACCTCGTAGTCGCCCTTCGCGTCGTCGTATTCGGCGACGGGACGGATGAGGAGCCGGGCCTCGAAGCCCGGTTCGAAATCGAAGCCCTCGATCTCCCACGGGAACGGCTCCCACTGCGGGTCGGTGTAGCGCATGTCCTTGAACCAATAGGCCGCCATCCGGTCGTCGGCGCGCCGGGAGGCGATGGTGACCTCGAACTCCGGACTGAATCGCAGCGGATCGACATCCGACTGCATCGGCGTGCGCGAGATCGGCTTTTCCATCGTGTAGCGGTATCCGGGGCCGTCGGCCGGGGGATCGGGGATGGGGTCGATGCGGACGAGCATCTCGGTCTGATACCCTTTTTCGAACGTGAAGCCCTCGATGTGTGCCGTGGATATTTCCCACCCGGCGTTCGGGCCTGTCTTGACGATGTAGGCGGGGACGTGGCCGAAGCCCATGAAGATGCCGGCGACGCCCTTTTCGGAAGCCACGGTCCAGGTTTCGACGCGTGATTCGTCGTCGTCGCAGCTGCCGAGCGCGAGCGGCAGCAGGAGCAGCAGGAAGCGAAGTTTTTTCATAGGAGCAGAGGTTTCCCGTAAAACGGAGCCGATGCCCTGATACTGCACGGATTATGCAAAAAAAACGGACCGAAGTCCGTTTTTTGTCATGCCAGATAGCGTTCCGCGACGCTTATCAGAAATCCGACCAGCACGGCGTTGAGCAGCGTCGGCACTGGGCGGCTCTCCTTGCCCGAACCCACGATCGCCGCGGGAATGGCGACCATCAGCGCGACACCCATGCCGTCGGCCCACCAGGGCAGGTAGGGCAGGTCGCTGTAAAACGTGATGACGGCGGCGAACAGATAGACGCAGAACGCCGCGAAGCAGTGGCGGAACGAGGCTTTCTGGGCGATCATCGGGATCGCCACCAGCGCCCCGGCGGCGGCGCCCACGACCAACGAAAGGGTGAAACGGTCCATCGTCCCGAAGAGTTATTTCGCCGCGCGTTTGCGGTCGTTTTCGTTCAGCAGGATTTTCCGCAGACGCATGGCGTGGGGCGTGACCTCGACGTATTCGTCGCCCTGGATGTATTCGAGGGCCTCCTCCAACGTGAAGACCTTCGGCGGGGCGATCGAGGTCTTTTCGTCGGAACCCGAAGCGCGCATGTTGGTGAGCTGCTTGGACTTGGTGACGTTGACCGTGATGTCGTTCTGGCGCGTGTGCTCGCCGATGACCTGTCCTTCGTAGACCTGATCCATCGGGTTGATGAAGAAGCGGCCGCGGTCCTGCAATTTGTCGATCGAATAGGCGTAGGCCGTGCCGGTCTCGCCCGAGATGATCGAGCCGTTGGTGCGCATCTCGATCTCGCCGACCCACGGTTCGAATCCTTTCAGACGGTGGGTCATGATGGCTTCGCCGGCCGTGGCGGTCAGCATGTTCGAGCGCAGGCCGATGATGCCGCGCGAGGGGATGTCGAATTCCAGGCGCGTGCGTTCGCCGTCCGAGGACATGTTGGTCAGCGTGCCTTTGCGGCGCGTGGCGAGGTCGATCACCGTGCCCGAATACTCCTCGGGGCAATCGACGGTCATCTCCTCGATCGGCTCGCATTTCTTGCCGCCGATCTCCTTGACGATGACGTGGGGCTGGCCCACTTGCAATTCGTAGCCTTCGCGGCGCATGGTCTCGATCAGCACCGAGAGGTGCAGCACGCCGCGGCCGAAGACGTTGAACGAGTCGGCCGAGGGGCCCGGGGTCACGCGCAGGGCGAGATTCTTCTCCAGTTCGCGGTCGAGGCGCTCCTTGATGTGACGCGAGGTGACGTATTTGCCGTCCTTGCCGAAGAAGGGCGAGTTGTTGATCGTGAAGAGCATCGACATCGTGGGTTCGTCGATGGCGATGGGGGGCAGCGGTTCGGGATTCTCGTAATCGCAGACCGTGTCGCCGATCTCGAATCCCTCGATGCCCATGATGGCGCAGATCTCTCCGCAGGGGACCTCCTCGACCTTCTTCTTGCCGAGGCCCTCGAAGACCATCAGCTCCTTGATGCGGGTTTTCTGCATCGTCACGCCGTCGCGTTTGGCGAGGGTGACCATCTGGCCCGATTTGAGCGATCCGCGCGTGACCTTGCCCACGGCGATACGCCCCGTGTAGGAGGAGTATTCGAGCGAGGTGACGAGCATCTGCGGCGTGCCCTCGACGATGGCCGGTTCGGGAATCTCGTCGATGATGGCGTCCAGCAGCGGCACGATCGAGTCGGTCGGTTCGTTCCACTTGTGCGACATCCAGCCCTGCTTGGCCGAGCCGTAGATGGTCTTGTAGTCGAGCTGCTCCTCGGTGGCGTCGAGCGAGAACATCAGGTCGAAGACCTGTTCGTTGACCACCTCGGGGCGGCAGTTGGGCTTGTCCACCTTGTTGATCACGACGATGGGCTTCTTGCCCAGCGCGAGGGCCTTTTGCAGCACGAAGCGCGTCTGGGGCATCGTGCCCTCGAAGGCATCGACCAGCAGCAGCACGCCGTCGCACATGTTCAGCACGCGCTCGACCTCGCCGCCGAAGTCGGCGTGGCCCGGGGTGTCGATGATGTTGATCTTATAGTCCTTGTAGATGACCGAAACGTTCTTCGAGAGGATCGTGATGCCGCGTTCGCGTTCCAGGTCGTTGTTGTCCAGTATGAGTTCGCCGGCCGGCTTGGCGTTGTCCCGCAGGATGTGTCCTGCCAGAATCATCTTGTCCACGAGTGTGGTTTTGCCGTGATCGACGTGGGCAATAATCGCAATATTGCGCAGTTTTTGCATAGAAATTTATTTTGTGGTGCAAAGGTAACAAATTCTCGGGAAATTATACTAATTTTGCTCGATTCCTAAAAAAGTTAAATAATGGAACCTCTCTTCAACGTCCGCTCCCGGAGCGGGATTTACATCGGCCCCGTGAAAGACATTCTTTCGGGGGTGCTTCCCGAAGGGCGTGTGGTGGTGGTCTCGGACGCCACGATCGACCGTCTGTACCACCCGCTGCTCGAAAAATACGACACCGTATTGATCGGCCTGGGCGAGAGCGTCAAGACCTTGCAGACCGTCGAGACGATCTACCGCCGCTTCATCGAGTTGGGCGTGGACCGTTCGACCTTCGTGCTGGCCGTCGGGGGCGGGATCGTCACCGACGTGGCGGGGTTCGCCGCCTCGACCTACATGCGCGGACTGAAATTCGGGTTCGTCTCGACGACGCTGCTGGGGCAGGTCGATGCTTCGGTCGGCGGCAAGAACGGCGTGAATGTCGATGGGTACAAGAACATGGCCGGGACCTTCACCCAGCCGCAGTTCGTGATCTGCGACCCCGGGCTGCTGCGGACACTTCCGGACCGGGAGTTCCGCGCGGGGCTGGCCGAGGTGGTCAAGGCCGCGATCATCGCCGACGCCGATCTGTTCGGACGCATCGAAAACACGACTTTCGAGGCGCTGCGCACCGATACGGACCTGCTGACCGACGCCGTTTCGGCGGCGATACGGGTCAAGGCCGACATCGTCGAACGGGACGAGCATGAGTCGGGAGACCGCCGCAAGCTCAACCTCGGGCATACGCTGGCCCACGCCATCGAGAAGTGCTCCAACCGCATGAACCACGGCGAGGCCGTGGCCGTCGGCACGGCGCTGATCGCCGGAGCCGCGGTGAAGCTGGGGGTGTTGAGCGAAGCCGACCGCGACCGGATCGTGCATGTGCTCATGCAGCTGGGCTTCGACCTGACGCCTCCGGTGGATGTGAAACGTCTGCTGAAGGAGGTCGGCAAGGACAAGAAGAACGAGGAGGGCATTTTGCGCATCGTCCTGCCGGTCGGGATCGGCGACTGCGAGGTGCGGCCGATGAAGATAGATGACTTCGCGGCGCTGTACGTCTGAATCCGTGTCCGGCACTGTTCGCCCGAGTCCATTCAAAGAAAAAATCCGGTCGATTCGACCGGATTTTTCGTTCTATTCCTGATAGCGTTTGCGGAGGCTTTCCGCATAGGCTTCCCAGTCCGTGATGGGCTTTCTGGCCACGCACGAATCCACCGCGGCGCGGGCTACGGCCGGGGCGACGGTGCACAGCAGGCGCGGATCGAGCGGCTTGGGGATCAGGTAATCGCGTCCGAATTCGAGTTTTTCGACCCCGTAGGCCCGTGCGACTTGGGCAGGAACCGGTTCGCGGGTCAACTCGGCCAGCGCATGCGCGGCGGCGAGCTTCATCGCCTCGTTGATCTTTGTGGCCCGCACGTCGAGGGCTCCGCGGAAGATGTAGGGGAATCCCAGCACGTTGTTGACCTGGTTCGGGTAGTCCGAACGCCCCGTGGCGAAGATGATGTCGGGGCGCGAGGCCATCGCCTTGTCGTAGGCGATTTCGGGATCGGGGTTGGCCAGGGCCATCACGATCGGGTTTTCGGCCATCGTGCGCAGCATCTCGGGCGTCAGCGTGTCGGCCTTCGAAACGCCCAGGAAGATGTCGGCGCCCTGCACCGCTTCGGCCAGCGTCGAGATGCGCCGCGTGGTGGCGAGTTCGCGCTTCATGGGGTTGATGTCCTCGCGGTAGACCGTGACGACGCCCTGGCTGTCGCAGAGCACCACGTTCTCCTTGCGGATGCCGAGTCCGATGAACAGCCGTGCGCAGGCGATGGCGGCGGCTCCCGCGCCGTTGACCACCACGCGCATCCGGTCGAGCTGCTTGCCCGCGATCTTCGCGCCGTTGAGCAGCGCCGCCGAAGAGATGATCGCCGTGCCGTGCTGATCGTCGTGCATCAGCGGAATGTCGAGTTCGTCGCGCAGCCGCCGTTCGATTTCGAAGCACTCCGGGGCCTTGATGTCCTCGAGGTTGATGCCTCCGAAGGTGGGGGCGATGGCCTTCACCGTGCGGATGAACTCCTCGGGGTCGGTCGTATCGACTTCGATGTCGAAGGCGTCGATTCCGGCGTAGGTCTTGAAGAGCATGCTCTTGCCCTCCATGACGGGTTTGGCAGCCAGCGGACCGATGTTGCCCAGTCCGAGCACGGCCGTGCCGTTCGAGATCACGGCCACGAGGTTGCCCTTGCCGGTGTACTTGTATACGTCGTCCGGGTTGTCGGCGATGGCCAGCGAGGGCGCCGCCACTCCGGGCGAATAGGCCAGCGACAGGTCGTACTGCGTGTGGTAGGGTTTTGTCGGGACGATCCCGATCTTACCGGGACGGCCCTCGCTGTGGTAGCGCAGCGCCGCTTCGTCGAGTTGCGTTTTTGTGCTCATCTCTCTCATTTTCCGTTAGTAACCTAATAACACCAACGACAAATATAGCACAAAAATCGCTCCGATCTTATCTTTTTTAAATTTTTTTCGGAATTATTCGAATTTTTCGGCCGTGGGACAACCGTATGCTTATGGTTTCCTTTTTCGGTCGAACGGATATTCCTCTCTCCACACATTCTCTTTTATGGTATAGATGAAATTCCGGTCTTCGAAAGTTTCGTCGTCCCTTTGGCGGAACGTGGCCGCGTCAATGTCGTTCAGCGGTTTGCGGCAGAAGAAGACACGGTTTTTGTCGGCCGCGATATGTCCGTAAAAATAGAATTCCGCCTCCGGTACACGGAGGGAGTCTTTCAGAATCCAGGTCCCGTTTTCGAACAACTTGTCGTTGACGATGCATTTGTCCGCGCCGACCTCCTCGAAGCGTTCCACTTCCGCCACCTCGTCGATGACCCGGCCGAGATGGATGATATGCCTGCCGTTACGCAGGTAATGGCAGCCGGCGTTCAGCGTGTCGATGGGCGATTGCAGGGAATCGACTCGGATCAGTTCGCATTTGTTGAGAGCACTGTTCCACTGATCCATATAAATGAAATCCCGGTCCGTCCACCAATAGGTGCGTCCTAACGGAGCGAATGTGTTTCTGTCTACATCGAGTTTCGTTTCATCGTAATAGACGTGGTTCCTGTCGCGTATCCATGTCCAATCCTGACCATCCTTATTGAAGACAAAATATTCGGCGGTAGCTACATCCATATTGCATTTGGAAGGACGGAAATTACACATATCCGCGTCATAGACAAATACATGGTGTTTGTCTTTCGGCAGGCCGCTTTTATCCACGGCGAACGATGCGGCATCCGCCGCTTTGACGATTCGGTCCTGATACCATACCTGGTTTTTGTCCTTTGCCCAGTTGTCGTCCAATACGGCGAAAGTCGCTTGGTCCACATTCATCAGATAGCCCCAATGGCCGTACTCGATCAGACTCAGCGCGTGTTCGACGGATATGTAATAGATGCCCCTCAGGTTTTTGTAGTAGGTGCTGTAATCGGCGCAGACTCTTGTTCCTCTCGGAATCGGCAACCCGAAGAAAAACAGCAGAAACCAATAGGACGCAAAGACGATTATCGTCGCCTTAAAGAACGTTTTCTGTTTTTGTCGCTTGGTTTTCATGCAGTTTCAGGCTTCTTCGTTATGGGGTGGTATGCCGGGGCGGCTGCGATTAGGGGCTGTGGAGACGGCGGGCCCACCACCATCCGGAACGGTTTCTCGGTCAGAAGAGCGAAGCCTCTCCGTCGCGCGGATGGGTGAATCCGAGGTGCTCGTAGGCCAGCGGCGTTGCTTCGCGGCCGCGGGGCGTGCGTTTGAGGAAACCCTCCTTGATCAGGAACGGTTCGTAGACCTCCTCGATCGTCCCGGCCTCTTCGCCCACGGCCGTGGCCACGGTGTTGAGACCCACGGGGCCGCCGTTGAATTTCTCGATGATGGCCCCCAGTATCTTGTTGTCCATCTGGTCCAGACCCCGCGAGTCGATGTTCAGCGCCGCGAGGGCGATGCGCGTGATTTCGAGGTCGATATGCCCCTCGCCCTTGACCATGGCGAAGTCCCGGACGCGCCGCAGCAGGGCGTTGGCGATACGCGGCGTGCCGCGCGAACGCAGGGCCACTTCGTGCGCCGCGTCGTCGTCGATCGAAACGTCGAGGATGCGGGCCGAACGTTTCACGATTCCGGCCAGCACCGGAGCGTCGTAGTATTCCAGGTGGCAGGTGATGCCGAAGCGCGCCCTCAGGGGCGAGGTCAGCAGGCCGCTGCGCGTCGTGGCGCCGATCAGCGTGAAGGGTGCCAGTTCGATCTGGATCGAACGCGCTGAGGGGCCTTTGTCCAGCACGATGTCGATCTTGTAGTCCTCCATCGCTGAGTAGAGATACTCCTCGACGATCGGGCTGAGGCGATGTATCTCGTCGATGAAGAGCACGTCGCCCGGGTTGAGGTTCGTCAGCAGGCCCGCCAGGTCGCCCGGCTTGTCCAGCACGGGGCCCGACGTGAGCCGCAGCTGCGCCCCCATCTCGTTGGCGATGATGTTCGCAAGGGTGGTCTTGCCCAGTCCCGGGGGGCCGTGCAGCAACACGTGGTCGAGCGAGTCGCCGCGCATGAGCGCCGCCTTGATGAAGATGCGGAGATTTTCGACGATCTTGTCCTGGCCGGAGAAGTTTTCGAGCTCCTGCGGGCGGATCTTGTTTTCGAATTCGAGATCGCTTTCGGTGTTGCGTACGATAGACATAATGCAAAGATAGCGATTTTCGGCGAATGTACAAACCGAACGTCCGGAAGCGTTCGCTTCCGGACGCAGGTTCGGACACTCCGCCCGTCAGCTCAGCCGGATGGTCTTTCTCAGCCGGATGTCCTCGCTCGAAGCGCCGATGCGGATTTCGAATTCGCCCGGCTCGACGGTCCGGTTCATGTTGCTGTCGAGCAGTTCCAGATGCGAGGGCGTGATCTCGAAGCTGACGCTCTTCGTCTCGCCCGGCTCGAGCGTCACGCGCTCGAAGCCCCGCAGGACCGATTCGTAGGTCACCACGCTCGAGAACTTGTCGCTGACGTAGAGCTGCACGACCTCGTCGCCGCGGCGGTCGCCCGTGTTGGTCACGTCGCAGGTTACGCGGAACGAACCCTGCGTGTGCGACGGTTCGGGGGTGATCCGGAGGTTCCCGTAGGCGAACGTCGTGTAGCTCAGCCCGTAGCCGAAGGGGTAGATCGACCCCAGCACGCGGGTCACGCCGCCGCCGTTGGGGCCCTTGCGGGGCTGTGCGCCGTGGGAACCCTTCTTGTAGGGGAAGTTCAGCTCGATCTGTCCGGTGCTCCGCGGGAAGGTGATCGTGAGTTTGCCGCCCGGGTTGTAGTCGCCGAAGAGGGTTTCGGCGATGGCCGTGCCGCCCTGCACGCTCGGGAACCAGCTTTCGAGGATGGCCGGGACGTTTTGCGCCGCCCAGTTGACGGTCAGCGGCTGGCCGTTGACGAGCACCAGCACCACGGGGACGCCCGTGGCGTGGAGCGCTTCGAGCAGTTGTTGCTGGCGTCCGGGGAGTTCGAGCGAGGTGCGCGAATGGCTCTCGCCCACACGTTTGTCGTCCTCGCCCAGCACGGCGACGATCACGTCGCAGCCCGCGGCCTGCTTCACCGCTTCGTCGATGCCGGCCCGCTCGGCGGCCGTGAGGGGCCCCGGGGCAAGCTCTGAATCGGGAAATCCGGCGTCCACGACATCGCAGCCCTTGGCATAACGCACCTCGGCGGCGTCGCCCAGGTAGTTGCGGATGCCGTCGAGGACGGTCACCGTCGGGAGGTCGTTGGGACCGTAGCGGCTGACCATGAAGTTGTCCTCGTCGGCCAGCGGTCCGGCGACCAGCACGCGGGCGGTTTTTTTCTTGTCGAGGGGCAGGATTTTGTCCTCGTTTTTCAGCAGCACGAGCGACTGGCGCTGGATGTCGAGCACGAAATCCGCGTGTTTGTCGGCACCGGCTTGGGCGACGGCCTCTTCGGGGTCGTTATAAGGATCGTCGAAGAGCCCGAGACGGAATTTGACCCGCAGGACCTCGCGCACGCGCTGGTCCACGACCTCCATCGAGAGGCGTCCCTCTTCGACGAGTTTCCGCACCGGGAGGATGAACCGCGCCGGGGGCGAGAAGTTCGTGCGCACGTTCAGACCCGCTTCGAGCACCTGACGCACGGCCTCCTCGTAGGTTTCCGCCACGGCGTGTTTGGTGTGGACGTACTCCACGGCCTCGCTGTCGCTGACCACGTAGCCGTCGAAGCCGTATTCGTGGCGCAGCAGGTCGGTGAGGAAATAGCGGCTGGCGGTCACCGGAACGCCGTCCCAGTCGTTGTAGCTGCTCATGACGCCCATCGGCCGGGCTTCGCGGATCACGCGGCGGAACGGATAGAGGTACATCTGGTGGAGTTCGCGCGGGGCGATGTGGGGATCGGTGCGGCAGTTGCCGTCGCGGCCGCCCTTCGGAACGCTGTAAGCCGCGTAGTGTTTGAGCGTTGAGGCAACGCCCTGCGACTGGATGCCGCGGACCATCTCGATGCCCAGTTCGGCGATCAGGAACGGGTCTTCGCCGTAGCACTCCACGACGCGGCCCCAGCGGGGATCGCGCGCCACGTCGAGGATCGGGGCGTAGACGTTCCGGTAACCCAGGACCCGGGCTTCGAGTCCGGCGATCTCGCCCGCACGGCGCACCAGCGCCCGGTTCCAGGTCGATCCGATGGCGATGGGCGCCGGGAGCGGCGTGGCGCGGCTGTGGTTCAGGCCGTGGATGCCCTCGTTGGTGAACTCTGCGGGGATGCCCAGCCGGGTCTGCTCGACGAACCAGCGCTGGATCGTGTTCTTCGCCTCGACGTGGCCCGTGTAGTCGGAGACCAGATGCGGCGTCGTGCGCAGGCTCTTGCCCACGCCGTTGAGCATCTCGTCGATGTTGGCGATGCCGTCCTTCCAGACCTCGTTTTTCCACTCCGCGGTGGGCAGCGAGTCGCGCAGCACGCGGCCGTAGCCGTAGAGCGTGGCCAGCTGGCAGCTCTTCTCTTCGAGGGTCATGCGGCCGAGCAGGTCCTCGACCCGTTCGTCGAGGTTGCGCGAGGGGTCCTCGTAGGGGTCCATGCGGCCGTTCTTGTTGAAGTCGATCCAGCCTTTGCGGTAGATCGTCTCGGGTGTCGTCTTCCGTGCCTCGGCGGTCGTCGCGGAGACGGCGGCTGCGAACAGCAGGATTGCAACAGCGGTTTTCTTCATCGTTTCGGTTTTTCGGTTTTAGTTTCAAAGATACGTTTCCGAAGTCAAAATTACAAGCGATCGGCCGCCGGGATTGAACCGATCGTACATTTTTCCGCGACGATCGTCCGAAAAACACGCTCCGGGGCATAAAAAAAGCCCGGTCCGCAACGCTGCGGACCGGGACAGGCTCTGCCTCCGGGAGTGGCTACTTCTCCTGCGGCAGATCGAGTTTGATCTCCTTGTCGCCGTTCTCGCGGGTCGGCAGAAGCAGGTTGATGCCCTTCTTGCCTTCCAGTTCGGCGGCGATGTCCGTGAGGTCGAACGACACGTAGAATCCGCTGTCGTATCCGCCTGCGTCGTCTCCGGCGTCGTGACGCACCACGACATCGAGGTACCCCTCGGCGCTCTCCTTGAATTCAGTCGTTCCCGACTTGTCCACGGCCAGCGTGAACGTGTGCTTGCTGTTGTCGCGGACGGCGTAGAGCGCGTAGAAGGTCAGCCACTCTTTCGAGAGGTTGAACAGCTCCTTGCTGTCCTTGAAACCCGTCTTGGCCGTGCCCAGCGCTTCGAGCTCCTCGGCCGTGTTCACGACCTGGGCCTTGCCGGTGAAGATCTCGTCAACGGCGTAAAGTGCGATGTTGTAGTCGTAGTCGGGCACGCTTTCCTTCAGCAGGTTGAACCAGATGATCGCCCGCTGACGCTCCTTGCCCTTGTAGTCGGGGACGCGGGTTTTGTCGCTCGGGTAGAGCTTTTCGCCGTTGTCGCGCTGGAAATAGTAGTCCGCGCTGGCTTCGCCCTCTTCGCCTCCGATGGTGCGGACGGTCGTGATGAGCGGCGTGTATCTCGGATAATCGCCGTCGGTGTCGTCGTTGCAGGAAGTAAACGCGAAGACGGCCATAGCCGCGATAAGGAATAAACCGATTTTTTTCATAATGTCCGTATTTTATGTTACCTTTCGCTCTTAAAACGTCCGGCAGGGCGGAATACTGCACGCGGAAGAAAAAAATTTGATCCCGTGCAGTCTTTCGGCTTTTGCTGCATTTATATGTGTGAACTGGTAATGCCGATGGAGGAACAGATACTGGCCGAAGGGTGCAGAAAGGGGGACGATACAGCCCGCAGGGAGCTGTACGACCGCTATGCAGGCCGTTTGCTGGCGATCTGCATGCGCTACTCCGGAGACCGGGCCACGGCCGAAGACCTGCTTCACGACGCATTTCTGAAGATATACGGCGCCTTCGACCGGTTCGCATACCGCGGACCCGGATCGCTCAGGGCCTGGATCGAGCGTATCACCGTGAACGTGGCGCTCGAATGGATACGCAGCCGCAACCGGCTGGGAAGCGTCGCCCTCGACGAGGGCAAGGCCGCGGCGGAGGTCGCCGAGCCCGACGCATCGGAGATGGCGAGGGTCCCGCGCGAGGTGCTGATGCGGTTCGTGAGCGAGCTGCCCGAGGGCTACCGGACGGTGTTCAACCTCTACTGCATCGAGGAGTATTCCCACCGGGAGATCGCCCGGATGCTGGGGATCAACGAGAAAAGCTCCTCTTCGCAGTTGTTCCGGGCCCGGACCATGCTGGCCCGCAAGCTCAGGGACTATTTGGATACGCATTAGAAAGAGTTTATGAAACGGAATAAAGATTGGACCGATGTCATGCGGAACGCGCTCCGCGACGCCGAACTTCCGCCCCCGGCGGGAGGATGGGAGCGTCTGGAACGCGAACTGGGCGGTGCGGCCCCGGGACCCGGAGCTTCGGAGACGGCTGCGCCCCGCGGTTCCGTATGGCGGATCTATTGGCCGCGGATTGCTGCCGCTGCCGCTGTCGTTCTGCTCGGGGTCGTTGCAGGTGATTATATGCTCCGGCTGGACAAGGCGTTGGAAAATGATGGGAATGTTATCGCATCGGCAGTGGGAGAGGAGGCAACCGCGGTAACCATGCCGCAGCCCCGCGAGGCGGAATCCGTGCAGGAGACGCTCGCCCGGGTTGCAGGGCTCGCCGACGGGCGGACCGCGGCTCCTGCCGTGCAGCGGCCGGAACTGCTCGCCGCGGCGGTGAAGCCTGCGGCGAAAACGATGGCGGCGGAAACGATCGCGGAAACGACGACGGCGGAAACGGAACGGGCGGCGGCAGCCGAACCGGAGGCCGTGACTGCGGCGGATGCCGTTGCGGACGGAGTTTCCGCACAGCGGACGGCGGCGGAGAGTTCGCAGCCGGCGGCGGAACCGGCGGCGAATACGGCCGGAGAGCGTCCCGCCACCCGCTCGAAGACCGGGGTGTCGGCCCGGACGGCGTACTATGACGAACCGCTCACGGCCTATAAGCCTCCGCGCCGGAAAACCTCGCTGTCGGCCTTTGCGGCTGGCGGCGTATCGGGAGCCTCCGGCGGGAACGGCGCCGCACCGTGGATGTACTCTTCGGTGACGAACGACGTGTCGTCGATCGTCGGGAACGGCGACAACCTGTCGCTCATGGTTCGCAACGATTACAATGAAAATTCGTTCCGCCACCACCAGCCGCTGAGTTTCGGACTCACCGTGCGGAAAGAGTTCGCCCACGGGCTCTCGCTCGAAAGCGGCGTGAACTACACGCTGCTGCGCTCGGATGTGACGGTCAAGTACTCGTCGGAGGATGTGAGCCAGAAGCTCCATTTCATCGGCATTCCCCTGCGTATGAACTGGCAGTTCCTGGAGCGCGGAAGGTTCTCTTTATATATAGGTGCGGGCGGTATGGCCGAGAAATGCGTTTCGGCCAAATTCGGCTCGGAGTCCGTGGACGAACCGGGCGTGCAGTGGTCGGGCCTGGCGGCGGTCGGTGCGCAGTACCGGCTGGGCGGCCTGGTGGGGCTCTATTTCGAACCCGAAGGATCGTATTATTTTACGGAGACCCGGTTGAAGACGGCCCGGACGGATTCTCCCCTCACGCTGACCCTGAGACTGGGCGTACGCCTCTCATTCTAAAACAAATTTCGCAAATCGCACATTTATTGCAGGAGGAAGTTCGCACGGGGGTGCGGGCCTCCTTTTGGTGTTTGGGCCGAATGCGCCACCGTTATGACTAAAAGTGTTATTTTTTATTGTCCGATTGAAATTTGTTATTATTTTTGTTGGATAAAAGAACGGGAACCGATCTCGTACGAGAAGAAAAAAAGCACAAGTACGGATTTTCGCACTTGTGCCTGGTAGTCCCGACGGGAATCGAACCCATATCGTAAGAACCGGAATCTTATATTCTATCCATTGAACTACGGGACCGGGAGTGCAAAGATGCAAAAAAAAAATTAATTATACGAAAAAAAATGCGGGAAAAGCAGAATAATTGGCAAAGAATCGAGGCTGTGATCAAATGGGCCAACATGTCAACGAACTATTTCGCGCGGCATATCGGTCTTGCGCGAGGGGAAAATCTTTACCAGATCAAACGGGGCAACAACGGCATTTCGCTCGATGTGGCCGACAGGATCGTTGCTAAATTTCCTCAGGTGGACAAGCTGTGGCTGCTGACGGGCGAGGGGCAGATGTTCGCCGACGCGCGGACGCGCGGCCCCCAGATCCCTTTTTACGACGTGGATGTCGAACACGGGCTGAAACATCTCGAACACCTGGAGCCCGAAAGCAATCTGATTCTCTCCCCGGTGGGGGCGTGCGACCTGGCGATGTGCTATACGGGCCGCGCGATGGGGGCGCTCGTACCGCCCGGGACGGTGGTGCTGCTGAAGGCCGTGGACCGCGATGCGATTATTCCGGGGGGAGAATATGCGATTGTCTCCCGAAAAATTGTAACTTTGCGGATAGTTCGGGCCGCCGACGAGGAGGACAAAGTCCGCCTGGTGGCTGGAGACCGTGAGAATTACGACGACATTCTGTTGAACGTCAGCGATATAGTCGCGGTCTACAAGGTAAAGGGAAAATTGATCATAAACAGTTGAAGCGTATGTTTTCAGGCATCGTGGAGCGCACGGCGGAGGTCGTGGCGATCCGGACGGACCGTCAGAACAAGGATTTTACCCTGCGTGCGGATTTCTGCAAGGAGTTGAAAATCGACCAGAGCATAGCACATAACGGCGTATGTTTGACAGTTGTGGACATCACGGAGGACACCTACACCGTGACGGCCATGAAGGAGACGCTCGACAGGAGCAATCTCGGGTTGCTGCGCGAGGGCGACTTGGTCAACCTCGAACGCTCGATGAAGCCCGACGCCCTGCTGGACGGCCACATCGTGCAGGGGCATGTCGATCAGACGGCTGTCTGCACGGCCAAGGAGGACGCCGACGGCAGCTGGTATTTCACCTTCGAGTACGAGCCGCAGGGCGGGGGGCTGTGCACGGTCGAGAAGGGCTCGGTGACGGTGAACGGTGTGAGCCTCACGGTCTGCGACTCGAAAGAGTCGTCGTTCCGCGTGGCGATCATTCCCTACACCTTCGAGCATACGAATTTCTGCCGGATCGGCGTGGGGTCGGTGGTGAACCTCGAATTCGACATCGTGGGCAAGTACATCGCCCGGCTGATGAAAAACTACGTGAAGTAAACCCGAAAATTATGGTGCACATCAAAACGAAGGAGGGGGCGTCGCTGTGGATAGCCCTGCTCGCCGCGGTCATCGTGGCCGCGGGCATGACGTTGCTGGACGTTGTGTGGTGGATCACGCTCTGCACGTCGGCCGGCGTGTTCGTCGTGATGGCGCTCGCGGCGCTGTTCATCATCCGCAAGTACGTGGCTTACAAGCTCAAGCCGATCTATTCGATCGTGCTTTCGCGCGATGTGCACACCAATGAGATTTTCTCGGAACTCAAGGACAAGCGGGTCGAGAACATCGGCGAGGAGCTCACGGCCTGGGCCGACACCAACGACCGGGAGATCGCCCGGCTGAAAGAGGCCGAGTGCTTCCGCAAACAGTATTTGGGCAATGTGGCCCACGAGCTGAAAACCCCGATATTCAATATCCAGGGCTACATTTCGACCCTGTTGGACGGCGGGCTGGAGGACGAGTTGATCAACCGCAAGTATCTCGAACGCGCCGAAAAGAGCATCGACCGCCTGATAAACATCGTCAACGACCTCGACACCATCTCGAAGCTGGAGAGCAGCATGAACAAACTCGATCTGGAGAAGTTCGACGTTGTGGCGCTGGCCAAGGAGATCGCCGAGCAGGCCGAGATGGAGGCCGACCGGAAGGGGATCAAGATCACGGTCAAGGGGGCCGAGAACCTGCCTTCGCCTTTCTGGGTGCTGGCCGACAAGCATTATATCGGTCAGGTTTTCGTCAACCTCATCATCAACTCGGTGCGCTACGGCAAGGAGGGCGGCATGACGCGCGTCCATTTCCGCGACATGCTCGACAAGATTCTGGTGGAGGTCGAGGACAACGGTTCGGGTATCGGCAAGGAGGACCTGCCGCGTGTTTTCGAACGCTTCTACCGCACGGACAAGGGCCGTTCGCGGGAGCAGGGCGGCACGGGACTCGGACTGGCCATCGTCAAGCACATCGTCGAGGCGCACGGCGAGCGGATCACGGTGCGCAGCGAACCCGGAGTGGGCAGCACCTTCTCCTTCACGCTGAAGAAGGTGAATTTGCAGGAGATGAAATAATAGGGCTTTCCGGGCCGTTTGGGAATTGCAAACGCCCCGAAGGCGTCGAAATCGGAACAAACTTGGATAAATGATACTGTTTTCACAACCGCTGTCCGTCGTCTGGGATTTCGATCCGGTGTTCTTTGCCATCGGATCGCTGGACATTCGGTACTATGGCCTGATGTGGGCGCTGGCCATCCTGATCGGGGCCAAATTCTTCGATAATTTCGTCAGACGCGAAGGGCTTCCGCAGAAAGTCTCGGAGTCGATATTCATCTACGGTACGCTCGCCACGATCCTCGGCGCACGGCTGGGGCACTGCCTCTTCTACGATACGATGGAGTATCTTTCGAAGCCGTGGACCATCATCACGGGCTTCCGCGACGGCGGCATGGCCAGCCACGGCGCCGCCATCGGTCTGCTGATCGGACTGTGGCTCTTCTCGCGCAGGAACAAACTGCCCTATATCTGGTCGCTGGACCGCATTATGATCCCGGTGGGCATCGGCGGGGCCATCGTGCGGCTGGGCAACCTCTTCAATTCGGAGATCTTCGGACAGGCGACCACGCTGCCCTGGGGTTTCGAGTTCGTGCGTTCGCACAAATGGGTCGCCGAGTTCGCGCCGAATCCCGTGCATCCGACGCAGATCTACGAGGCGCTCTGCTATCTGGCGACTTTCGGCATCCTCTGCTGGCTCTACTATAAGAAAGACATGGCGCGCCGCCGCCCGGGCATCCTCTTCGGAATCGGCCTGATCGGCACGTTCCTCACGCGCTTCTTCATCGAATTCATCAAAACCGAGCAGGAGCCTTTCGAACTGGGATGGACGCTCGACATGGGCCAGTGGCTCAGCATTCCCTTCATCCTGCTGGGAATCTGTATGATCTGGCGGGGTGCCGCACGGCCCGCGACGCTCCCGGAACCGGCCGCTCCGGCGCCGAAAGCGCACGCCGCCCCTAAAAAGAAGAGAAAATGAACGCTACACCGATGACGGAACAGGTCGGCAGGCTCGTAGGCAATCTGTTGGCCGGCGGCGGGGAAGTATTCCTGCCCGGGGTGGGGACGCTCTATACCGAGCGGCGGCCTGCCCGACGGATCGACAGGCGCACCGTGCAGCCCCCTTGCCGCGTGGTGTCGTTTTCCTCGCAGCAGCGGGGCGTGTCGCTGGTCGATGAGATCGCCCGCATCATACGGAAGGCCGGGACGGCTCCGGAGGCCGATCCGCAGACTGTGGCGCAGGGGGTGTACGACCGCTGGCTCGCTCGTGCGCAGGAGGCCGACCGATTGACCGTTGAAGGCGTCGGGGTGCTGGCATTCAAGAACTTCACGCCCGACGAGGCGTTCGAACGGCGGTTGAATCCCCAGGGCCGGGAGCCCGTGAAAATCCGCGCTCCGCGCCGTTTCGACTGGGCCTTGTGGCTGGGCGTCGCGGCCATCGCGGTCGCGCTGGTCTACGGGGGACGGGAGTTTCTGATGTTTTCCGCGGAGCCGGACGCCGTTGCGGTTGAGACCGTCGGGGCGGAGCGCGCCGATGCGCCGGCTCCGATCGAGGCGCCCGATGCGCTGGCCGAAGCGCCGCAGCCGGAGCAGCCGGCGGCCGTAGAGGAGTTCCCGCAGCCGGCCGACACGGTATCGTCCGGGGCGTCCGTTTCGGAAACGACGCCCGTTGCGGAGGCGTCGGCGGAATCCAGAGAGCCGGCGGCGCTGCTTTCGGGGCGTCATTACGTGGTGCTGGGTGTTTTTAGTACGACCGAAAATGCCGGACGCGCCCTGCGGGAAATCGCGGCCAAAGAGCCTGCGTTCCGCTGCCGGATCTATCGTTTCGGCGAGAAATTCATGGTTTCGCCCTTTTCGTCGGACGATGCCGAACCGTGCAAACAGTTCATCGGCAGCCATGCCGAACATTTCCCCGGCATGTGGACCTATACCGCCCGTTGATGCGCATCTCGGAGTTGATAATCAGGACGATCGACTGTTTCTACATCAAGCCTGTCCGGGCGTTGATGCCCTTGCAGGTGTTCCGCTACGCCGTTTGCGGAGGGGTGACCTACATGTTGTTCGACCCCTTGTGTTATTTTCTGTTTTACAATTTCGTCGTCGCCCACCGCTATTTCGATCTGGGATTCGTGGTCATATCCCCGCATATCGCGGCTATGGTCCTCGTCTTTCCGTTCACCTTTTTCGTGGGTTTCTGGCTCAACCGCAACGTGGCGTTCCGCCGCTCGCCGCTCGGGGCCGGGACGCAGCTGCTACGCTACCTGCTGTCGGTGGCGGGGTCGATCCTGCTGACGTATGCAGGACTGAAATTCTTCGTGGAGGTGTGCGGGGTGTGGCCTACGCCGGCGAAGGTGCTCACGACGCTGCTGACGACGGTGTACAGTTTCCTCGCGGCCAAATATTTCACTTTCCCCGCCTAAGAGGCGGGTTTTTAGAGGCGATGGCAGGCTGAGGCGTTTAGGAATTCCGGTTGCGCCCCGCCTAAGAAAGAGGCGGGTTTCAGTTCCGTTTGTTTCTGTTCTCCTCGCGGAGTTTCTGTAATTCGTACATCCGGTCGCGGAATTTCGCCGCGGCGAGGAAATCCAGCGATTTGGCAGCCCGTTCCATCTCTTCGCGGGCTTTGTCGATCAGGGCGTCGATGTTCTCGCTGGCCACGTAGTTCTTTTGCACGTCGGCCACCGCAGCGTAGTGGTCCTCGGCGATGGGGTAGGCCGTCAGGTTGACATCCGGGGTGTCGCGTCCCGTCAGCAGGGCGCTCTGTCCCGTGCCGCTGCGCTGCGCACGTCGCGGCAGCATTTCGTGCTCCATGTTGTAACGCACCTGCTTCTCCCGGCGGCGGTTGCTCTGCTCGATGGCGTAACGCATCGAGTCGGTGCAGGTGTCGGCGTAGAGGATGACGTTGCCCTGCGAATGGCGGGCGGCGCGTCCGGCGATCTGCGTGAGGGAGCGCACGTTGCGCAAGAATCCCTCCTTGTCGGCGTCGAGGATGGCCACGAGCGCCACCTCCGGCAGGTCGAGGCCCTCGCGCAGCAGGTTCACGCCCACCAGCACGTCGAACATCCCGGCCCGCAGGTCTTCGAGGATCTGGATGCGTTCCAGCGTGTCTACGTCCGAGTGGATGTAGCGGTTGCGCACGCCCACGCGGTCGAAATATTTCGAGAGCTCCTCGGCCATGCGCTTGGTGATGGTCGTCACGAGCACCTTGTCGTCGTTCTTCACGCGCTTGTCGATCTCTCCGATCAGATCGTCGATCTGGTTCACCGTCACGCGCACCTCCAACGGCGGGTCCACCAGCCCCGTGGGGCGGATCAGCTGTTCGACGATCACCCCTTCGCTCTTCATCAGCTCGTAGTCGGCCGGCGTGGCGCTCACGTAGATTGAGGTGCCTTGCAGCTGTTCGAACTCCGCGAAGGTCACCGGGCGGTTGTCCTTGGCGGCCGGGAGGCGGAAGCCGTATTCCACGAGGTTCTCCTTGCGGGCCCGGTCGCCGCCGAACATGGCGTGGACCTGCGGCAGGGTGACGTGGCTTTCGTCCACGACCATCAGATAGTCTTTCGGGAAATAGTCTATGAGGCAGAAAGGGCGCGTCCCGGCGGCGCGGCCGTCGAAATAGCGCGAATAGTTCTCGATGCCGGGACAGTAGCCCAGCTCCTTGATCATTTCGAGGTCGTACTCCACGCGCTGTTTGATGCGCTGCGCCTCCATCGGGCGTCCGGCGCGTTCGAAGAACTCGATCTGTTGGCCCAGGTCGAGGTATATTTGTTGCACGGCGGTGTTGATGCGCTCCTTGGTCGTCACGAAGAGGTTCGTGGGGTAGAGCGTCAGGCTGTCGAGCGACTGGATGCGCTGCCCCGTCACGGGGTCGATGGACTGGATGGCTTCGACCTCGTTGTCGAAGAACATCACCCGGAAACACTGGTTGCCGAACTCCCCGAAGGCCGCCATGATGTCCACCGTGTCGCCGTTGACGCGGAACGTCGCCGGCTCCAGCTCCCGTTCGGTGCGGGTGTAGAGCGCCTCGACCAGTTTGTAGAGGAAGTGCTTGTAGCTCACGACCTGCCCGACCTTGATGTTGATGGCCGTGGCGTGGAAGTCCGCGGGGTTGCCCGCGCCGTAGAGGCACGAGACGCTCGACACGACGATCACGTCGCGGCGTCCCGACAGCAGCGTGGCGACCGTGGCGAGGCGCATTTTCTCGATCTCGGCGTTGATTTGGAGGTCCTTTTCGATATAGGTGTCCGACGACGGCAGGTAGGCTTCCGGCTGGTAGTAGTCGTAGTAGGAGACGAAATACTCCACGGCGTTTTCCGGGAAGAAGTTCTTGAACTCTCCGTACAACTGCGCCGCGAGGGTCTTGTTATGGCTCAGCACCAGCGTCGGACGATTCAGCCGCGCGATGACGTTGGCCACCGTGAAGGTCTTCCCGGAGCCCGTCACGCCCAGCAGCGTGTTGTGCTTCGAGCCGTGTTCGATCGAGCTCACCAGCTGCCCGATCGCTTCCGGTTGGTCGCCCATCGGGGCATAGTCCGATACGAGTTTGAAATCCATGAATGCAAAGGTATGTAATTTTTGTGGAATAATAACGGATTTCGCGGCCCCGGGCGTATGCCCGATATCATTGTTGATATTTTTCCGTATCTTTGCGCGTATGATCGACCGGGAAACAGTAGACCGCATTTACGCCGCCGCCAATATCGTGGATATTATCGGCGAATACGTCACGCTCAAACGAAAGGGCGTGAACTATCAGGCGTGCTGTCCGTTCCACAACGAGAAGACCCCGTCGTTCGTCGTGTCGCCCTCGAAGGGCGTCTACAAGTGCTTCGGATGCGGCAAGGGCGGCAATGCCGTGACCTTCCTGATGGAGCACGAGAACATCACCTATCCCGAGGCCCTGAAGATGGTGGCCAAGCGCTACGGCATCGAGGTCAAGGAGAAGGAGATGTCGGAGGAGGAGGTGCGCCGCAACGACGACCGCGAGTCGATGTTCGCCCTGAACGGCTGGGCCGCGGAGTATTTCGCCAACTACCTCCAGCGCGAAACCGAAGGACAGAGCGTGGGACTGGCCTACTTCCGCCAGAAGCGCGGGATGACCGACGCCACGATCAAGAAATTCGGACTCGGATTCTGTCCTGCGAAGGGCGACCGGATGTCGAAGGACGCCTTGGCGGCGGGTTACAAGAAGGAGTTCCTCCTCTCGACGGGACTTTCGCTGGCCCGCGAGAGCGACGGATCGCTTTACGACCGGTTCCGCGACCGGGTGATCTTCCCCGTGCACAACATTTCGGGCCGCATCGTGGCCTTCGGAGGCCGCACGCTCCGCACGGACAAGCAGGTCGCCAAGTACCAGAACTCCCCCGAGAGCGAGATATACAGCAAGAAACGCGAACTGTACGGCCTCTATTTCGCCAAGAAAGCCATTCAGCAGCAGGACTTCGCCATCATGGTCGAGGGTTATACCGACGTGATTTCGATGCACCAGGCCGGGGTGGAGAACGTCGTGGCGTCGTCCGGAACGTCGCTCACGACGGAGCAGATACGCCTGCTGAACCGCTTTACGAAGAACATCACGGTCATCTACGACGGCGATTCGGCGGGTATTCACGCCTCGCTGCGCGGTATCGACATGATCCTGAAAGAGGGGATGAACGTGCGCGTGGTGCTGCTGCCCGAGCCCGAGGACCCCGACTCGTTCGCCCGCAGCCACACGGCCGCCGAGTTGCAGGAGTATATCCGCGCCAACGAGCAGGATTTTCTGGAATTCAAGGCCAAACTGCTGCTGAAGGACGCGCAGGGCGACCCGATCAAAAAGGCTGCACTGATCGCCGACATGGTGCAGTCGGTGTCGCAGATACCCGACCCGATCCAGCGTTCGGTCTACATCAAGGAGTGCGCGCGGATCATGGACATCGACGAGCAGATTCTGATCTCGGAGGTGGCGCGCAAGCGCATGACCACGTCGGGCGACCGCGAGACGGACGACTTTCTGCGCCGGCAGACGACGCTGAGGCAGCGGGAGGCGCCGCAGCCCGAGGTGGAGTTCGTCAAACAGGTCGAGGCGGGGAGCAGTTTCGAGGCTTTGGAGCGCGAGATCGTGAAATACCTCCTGAAATACGGCCATTGCTCGTTCGACTTCAAGGAGGGGCGGACGATGGTGGCGTGCAACGTCGCGGAGGTGATCTTCGCGGAGCTGAGCGACGACAACATCGAGTTCCGCAATCCGGTCTACGCCAAGATTATGAATGTTTACCGCGAACAGTGGACGCAGTTGGGGACCGGCGTGGAGGTTCCGGCGCACGTTTTCCTGAACCACATCGACCCGGAGGTGTGCAACATGTCGGTGGACATCCTCACGGCGGACGACAACTACGTGCCCAGCGAGCTGTGGCGGCGCAAGGAAATACACCTGGAAACCGACGCCGAGATGCTGGCCGTGGGGGTCCCGAAGGCCGTGACGCTCTACAAATCGAAGGTCGTCGAGGCGCTGATCAAGGAGTTGCAGGCGAAGCTGGACGACGAACTTCCCGACGACGAGATGAAAGAGATCATGCAACGGCTGACCGGCTACAACAAAGTGAAAGTGACCATTGCGAATAAGATACAGCGATTGATATTATAAGAAAAAAAGGGGCGGGTCTCGGGTCGTACACGCATCACTGCGCATACCGTGTGCAAACAGAAAATAAACAGAAAGATGTGTAAAACATATCAAAGATAAAAGAATTAGTTACCTTGACCGATTCCCACCCCTGCGAATTAAAATTGCAATTCGTGTGCCGTTTTTGAGTATATGAGCGAACAGAAGAAGATAAATATCCGGAACAAGCGCGCGACGTTCGACTATGAGATTCTGGAAGAGTACGTTGCGGGCGTCGTGCTGGTCGGAACGGAGATCAAGTCGATCCGCGCCGGAAAGGCGTCGATGGTCGATACGTTCTGCTATTTCGACAAAGGCGAACTGTGGGTGCGCGGCATCAACATCGCCGAATATGCCTGGGGGACCTGCAACAACCACGTGCCGCGCCGCGACCGCAAGCTGCTGCTCACGGCCCGGGAGCTGAAGAAGTTGCAGCGCGCCTCGCAGGACCGGGGGCTCACGATCGTGGGCCTGCGGATGTTCCTGAACGAACGCGGGCTGGCCAAGGTCGTCGTGGGACTGGCCCGGGGCCGCAAGTCCTACGACAAGCGCGAGTACCTGAAAGAGAACGACGCCCGGCGCGAGATGGACAAGGCGATGAAAAACTACCGGAGATGACAAAGGCGCTGTTTCTGGACGTAGATGGGACGCTCATCAGCTTCGAGACCCACGAGGTGCCGGCTTCCGCGCTGGACGCGCTGCGCCGGGCGCATGCCCGCGGCGTGCGGCTCTTCATCGCCACGGGACGCGCGGCCGCGGATCTGGAGCCGTTGCAGGAGATTCCCTACGACGGCGTGGTGGCGCTGAACGGCGCCGACTGCCTGATGCGCGACGGAACGCTGGTCGCCCGGCATCCCGTTCCGCGCGCCGACTTCGAGAAGGCGCTCGCCTTGTCGGAGGAGCTGGGTTTTCCGGTCGGGCTGGAGCTGAACGACGGGGTTTTCGTCAACCGCGTGACGCCCGAGGTGGTGCGTTTGGCGGAGATGGTGGCGCATCCGGTTCCCCGGGAGGTCGATCTGCGGGCGCTTTTCGACCGGGGCGATTGCTGCCAGATGTGCTTTTATTTCGACCCCGAACTCGAAAAGCGGGTGATGGCCGAATTGCCGTCGCTCGTGGCGTCGCGCTGGTGCCCGATCTTTGCGGACATCAACGTCCGGGGTGTCGATAAGGCGACGGGAATGGCCGAATTCGCGGCGCATTTCGGCTTCGCGCATGACGAGACGATGGCTTTCGGCGACGGCGGCAACGACGCGGCGCTGCTCCGGGCGGCGGGTGTCGGCGTGGCGATGGGCAACGCCTGCGGCGAGGCGCTGAACGCCGCGGATTATGTGACGGCGTCGGTCGATGACGACGGTATCCGGAAGGCGCTGGAGAAGTTTGGAGTGATATAGCGTCCACATTTCGGAGACAATCCGGTTGCGTTGCGACAAGCCCCTCCCGAGGGAGGGGTTTGAGGTGGGGTCAGACTTGTAAACGACGCCGAAGGCGGCGACAACGGCCGATGGTTACGAGAAAACGATATAATAACTTATGAGTCTAATACTTGCTATTGAAACCGGCACGGACATCTGTTCCGTGGGGATTGCCAAAGACGGCGAACTGCTGTCGCTGCGCGAGAGCGACGAGGGGCGCGACCACGCCCGCAAGGTCGGCGTGTTCGTCGATGAACTGCTGCGCGAGACGGGCATCGTGCCCGACGACCTCGACGCCGTGGCCGTGGGCAAGGGCCCCGGGTCGTACACCGGACTGCGTATCGGCGTGTCGTTCGCCAAGGGGCTGTGCTACGGCCTGCAAAAGCCGCTGGTGGCCGTGGGGTCGCTGGACGCGCTGGTCGAGGTGGCCCGTGAGGACCATGAGGCGGGGATTCTCGCGGTTGACGGCTGGGACGGGGCGTACCTTTGTCCGATGGTCGATGCACGCCGCATGGAGGTCTATGCGCAGGTTTTCGACGCCGGGGGACGCCCGCAGGGCGAGGTGTCGGCCGAGGTGGTCGGCGAGGGGAGTTTCGCGGCGTTCCGCGGTCAGGGGCGTCCGTTCGTGATCTTCGGCAGCGGGGCCCGCAAGTGCGCCGGCGTCCTTTCCGACGCCGTATGCGTCGAGGTGACCCCCTCGGCCCGCGGTCTGGCGCGGCTGGCCCAGCAGGCCCTCGACGAAGGCCGCACGGAGGACATCGCCTATTTCGAGCCCTTCTATCTGAAAGATTTCGTCGTTACGACATCCCGCAAGAAGCTGTTTTGACCGGCTGCCGGCAGTATGACCGAAACGGACCTCGTGAAGCTCCTGTCGGAGCGGTTTCATGAAAATTTCGCCGACGAGACGGCCCGGGCGGTGCTCGGGGCGGATGGCGTGGAGCTGCTCTACGACCTCGTCGCATTCCGGCACGGGGAGCTTCCGAAACCCGTCAGACACAAGGTGCTGTTCCGCGGCGCCTATGTGCTCGAACGCATCTATTTCACCGTTCCCGAGCGTTTCATGCCCCGTGCGGCGGCGTTTTGCCGGCGGGATTTCCCGGCGTGCGCCGACCCCAGTGCGCGGCGGCATTTCGGCAAGATCATGGCCGACCTGCTCGGACGTTACGCTCCGGAGCCGGGGGCGTTGGAGCGGATCGCCGAGGCGGCTGCCGAATGGGCCGTCGATCCGGGTTCGAAGGTCGCGGTGAAGGTCTGGGCCGTCGAGGTGTTGTGCCGCTGCCGGGACCGGGTCGGCTGGGTCGCCGAATCGTGGGACGACATCGTGGAGGCAGTGGCGGCGGATGCGACGCCGGGCCTCGCGTGCCGGCTGCGCAAAAGTTGGAGACGGATATGAAAAAATCCCCGCGACCGAAGTTGCGGGGATTTTTCGTTCCGGGGGTCATTCGGCCGGATCGGGCCGGGCCGACGGCTCCTCCGGAAGCTCCTCCTCGGAATCGCTGCCGGCGATTTCGAGCGTGCGCGCCGCATGCTGGCGCTTGGTTTGCAGGCGGGCCGTCCGGCGCAGGCGTTCGCCGACGCGGATGATGTTGTCGTTGCCCGTGCAGAGCCGCTTGTGGGCGTCCTCGTAGGCATCGCGGGCCTTGTCGAGCGCCGTGCCGACACTTTCGAGCGATCCCGTGAAAGCCACTAACTGTTCGTAGAGTTTCAGTCCGCAGGCGGCGATCTCCTTGGTGTTCTTGTCCTGGTCGTTGTATTTCCAGAGGTCGGCGACGAGTTTCAACAGGGCGAAAAGATTCGTCGGCGAGGAGACGATCACCTTCTTGTCGTAGGCGTCGGACCAGATGGCCGGGTCGTTCTGCAACGCCGCGAGGAACGCCGGTTCGTTGGGGACGAACATGATGACGAAATCGGGGGAGTTCAGCCGCCGCTGATACTCCTTGCGCCCCAGTTCGGTGACGTGCTGGCGGACCGACGCGACGTGCGCCGCGAGATGCCGCCGCCGCTCCTCCTCCGTGTCGGCCGAGGTGTAGGCCACGAAGGCCGTGAGCGAAACCTTCGAGTCGATGACGATCTCTTTCTTCTCGGGCAGGTGCAGGACCACGTCGGGACGCAGGTTGCGGCCCTCCTCGTCCTTGATGTTGTACTGCGTTTCGTAGTGGATGCCCTTCGAGAGCGCCGAGCTGTCGAGGATCGTCTCCAGCAGCATTTCGCCCCAGTCGCCCTGCACTTTCGAGTTGCCTTTCAGGGCGTCGGTCAGGTTGCGGGCCTCGGCCGAGATGTTCTGGTTGAGCTCCATGAGGCGTTTGAGTTCGGCTTTCAGTTCGCCGCGCTGCGAGGTCTGCGTGGTGTAGATCTCCTCGACCCGTTTGCGGAAATCGACGATGTTGTCCTTGAAGGGTTTCAGCAGGATGTCGATCGACTCCTTGCTGGTCTGCTTGAAGTGCTGGGTCTGCTCGCCCAGAATCTCCGTCGCCAGGTTCCGGAATTGCGCCCGGAAACGTTCTTCGGTTTTTTCGCGCTCCGCACGCGCAGCTTCGCGCTCCTCGGCGTTCCGCTGCCGCAGGGCGGCGATCTCGGCTTCGGATGCGGCGCGCAGCGCGGCCAGTTCGGCTTCGGCGCGCGAGCGTTGTTCGGTCAGCGACCGCACCTGTTCCTCGCTGCGCCGGAGGGATTCCTTTTCGGCTGCGGCGGTCTGTTCGGAGGCGGCCAGCCGGGCTTCGGCGGCCGAGAGGCGGGTCGCGGCGTCGCGTTCGCGCGCCTCTGCATCGGCGAGTCGGCGCGACTCCCTGCGCCACAGGAGCAGGACGAAGACGAGTACGGCGGTCAGACAGCAGGTCGTCAGCAGGAAAAGCAGGGAAAGGGTCATGGCTGTTCGGTGGTGTTTGACTGCAAAAATAGCAATTTATTCCCGGAATCGGAATTTTTGGGGCCGTGCGTAATTTTATTTGCTCCGGATGGCATATCGTGCGCCGAATTTTATAACTTTGTTTCCTATTAGAATAACCCTTTAATCCGTTCAGTTATGAAAGACTTCTTACCCATCGTGAAACTGGCCTGCCTGACAGCTGCGGCTGCGCTGATCGTCTCCTGCGGCGGCGGTGCCGATTACCGGAACGTGCTGCCGGCCGATTCGTTCGTGACGATGTCGGTCGATGCCGCATCGCTCCTGAAGAAGAGCGGGACGTGCGACGCCGCCTCCAATCCGCTCCTCGACCGCCTGAAAGCGGAGTTGGACAAGACGGAGGAACTCTCCGCCGAAGAGAAGGAGTACCTGTTTTCGCTGTTGGAGAATCCGGCCGAATCGGGGCTCGATCTGAAAAAGGAGCTCTTCCTGTTCATGTCGGCGGACGGTGCCGACATCAATAATCCCGAGGTGGGCGGCGGTCTGCTGTTCCCGGTCTGCGACAAATCCAAACTGGACGCCCTGATCGCGCGCATCAACGAGAAGAGCGGCACCGAGACGGTGACCGAGGAGGGCGTTTCGGTGGTGAAGATCGGCGAGGAGTCGGAGGCGTCCGGTGTCTGCGCCTATAACGACATCGCCTGCCTGCTCTATTTCAAGACCGATCCCTGCGGAGTCGTCGAGGAGAAAGTTCGGAAACTGTTCGCCCAGAAGCGCGCTGAAAGCCTGATGGGCGACAAGGCCGTCGCCGCACGGCTGGCCGCGCGCAACGACGTGAACATGGTCGTGTCGTATGCCAATCTGTCGGCCATGATGAACAATCCGATGCTGGGTGCAATGCCCATGATGGATGTGCTGAAAGGGGCTCTGGTGATGGGCTCCGCCAATTTCGAGAAGGGACGCATCGTCAGCGACGCCGCGGTAAGCTACAAGGACAAGGCGAGCGTGGAGAAAGCGGCGGCGTTTTACGCCTACGTGAAGCCCCAGACGGGCGATCTGCTGCGCTACGTGCCTGCCGGCAGCCTCGCTGCGCTTTCCTACGGACTCGACGGCGAAAAGCTCTATGCGATGCTGGCCGCCATGCCCGGTTACGGCATGATGCTGGGCAACCCGATGGTCAAGCAGGTGCTCGACGCTTTCGACGGCGACTGCGTGATCTCGTTCTCGGGAATGACCCCGGACGGACGTTTCCCGATCGCGTCGCTGCTGGCCCAGGTCAATGATCCCGCCGTGTTGCAGACCGTCGTCACGAACCTGGCGGGCATGCCCGTTCAGCAGACTGCCGAGGGCGAGTACGTGTTCAATTCGGGCGATGTTTCGGTGCTGTTCGGCGTGAAGAACAAGGTGCTTTACTGCACGACCGACACGGCCGTGAAGTCGGCCCTCGACGGTGCGAAGATCGAATCGCTGATGTCGCTCGACGGCATCGTGAAAGGACAGTCCTGCACCTTCTGGGTCGATTTCAAGGGGCTGAGCGCCCTGGTTTCCCAGCTGGCCGGAGAGGCCGGGACGCCGCAGGCGGAAGCCGCGCTGGCGGTGCTCGGCATGTTCGACGACATGGAGGCGTACAGCACGATGGAGGGCGGAAAGCTCGTCGTCAACATGGCCGACAAGGAGCAGAACGCTTTCAAGACCATTTGCGACACGACCGGCGCACTGATCCGTCAGTATATGCCGGAAGCGGACGAAATCTAACGGCGGTGGCGACACCGAGCAGCGGCCGTCCGGATTCGAACGGCCGCTTTTTCGAAACAGCCGGTCTATGGAGACGATAACTTTACGGCAGGTGGTGCCTGATGCGTTCGCTGACGATCCGGAAGTCCGGGCGTCGGACGTGTGGGGGCGCGACGTGACGTTCCGCAAGGGGGAGTGTTATCTGGTCGAAGCCGCTTCGGGAAGCGGCAAATCCTCGCTGTGCAGTTTCCTGTACGGGTGGCGGAACGATTATGCGGGCCGCATCCTCTTCGGCGGCGAAGATTGTCGCACCTTCTCCGCGGCCCGGTGGGGCGACGTGCGGCGAAGGGCGCTGAGCCTGCTCTTTCAGGACCTGCGGCTGTTCGGGGAGCTGACCGTGGCCGAGAACCTCGCCCTGAAAAACGAACTGACCTCGTTCAAGACGCCCGGGCAGATCGAACGCCTGCTGGAGGCGGTCGGGATCGCCGCCAAACGGAACACCCCGGCCGGGAAACTCTCGTTCGGGCAGCAGCAGCGCGTCGCTTTCGTGCGCTGTCTGTGCCAGCCGTTCGATTTCGTCCTGCTGGACGAGCCCGTGAGCCATCTCGACGCCGCGAACGGCGGGATACTCGCCGGACTGCTGCTGGAGGAGGCCCGGGCGCAGGGGGCGGGCATCGTAGTGACCTCGGTCGGCAGCCGTCTCGAACTGCCGTACCATAAAATCCTGACGCTGTGAAACTGCTTTGGAAACTGCTTCGCTGCCATCTGAGCGCGGCCCAGCTGGCCGGGTTCACCCTCGCCGGAGTGGTGGGGATGACCGTCGTGCTGGGGGCCTTGCAGGCTTACCGCGACATCCGGCCGATCGTGGACCGGCCCGATTCGTTCCTGCGCGGCGACTACCTCGTGTTGTCGAAGCGCGTCAGCGCGCTCAACGCCATCGGACTGGGCAGCGGCGGCTTCACCCCCGAGGAGTTGCAGGAGCTTCGCTCCCAGCCTTTCGTGCGGGAGGTCGGGGCGCTGACCCCGGCCGATTACCGGATCACGGGGTCGGTCGGCATGGGCGGCGTGAACCTCTCGACCTACCTCTTTTTCGAGTCGGTTCCCGACCGGTTTCTCGATGTCGAAGCCGCCGATTGGGACTACGAGCCCGGCAGCCGCGACATTCCCATCATCATCCCGCGCAACTACGTGAACCTCTACAACTACGGGTTCGCCCCCTCGCAGGGGCTGCCGCAGATTTCGGAAGGCATCTTCCGCCGGGTGAGCCTCGGCATCGACATTGCCGGGAACGGCCTCACGGAGCACTTTCGGGGGCGTATCGTCGGGCTGTCGAACCGGCTGAACACGATTCTCGTGCCCGATGCGTTCATTCGCTGGTCGAACGGGCGGTTCGGAAGCCGGACGGATGAAAAACGTCCGGCGCGGGTCATCGTCGAGACCGATCGTCCGGTCGATGCCGCCGTTTCGGAATACCTCGCCCGCAAGGGCTACGAGGCCGAGGGCGACCGCCGCGACGACGGCAAGGCGACCCGTTTCCTGCGGCTGGCTGCGGGCGGCGTGGCCGGGGTGGGGATGGCATTCAGCGCGATGTCGTTCTACGTCCTGATGTTGAGCATCTTCCTGCTGTTGCAGAAGAACAGCGACAAGATCGAAAACCTGCTTCTGCTGGGCTACGCCCCGACGCGCGTGGCGCGGCCCTACCGGCTGCTGACGCTCGGGCTGAACGGTGCGGTCCTGGCGGCCGCTGCGCTGGCCGTATGGCTGCTCCGCCTCGCTTACCTGCCGTCGCTGGCGGCGTTGCAGGAGGGGTATCGGCCGGCGGGCATGGGGATCACGCTGCTGTGCGGCATCGGACTTGCGTTGTCGCTTTCGCTGCTCAACGGCCTGGCGATCCGCCGCAGGATCGGCGGCACGGGCCGCGGAAGAGGCTGACGGGATGCCGCGGCGCGGAGAGCCTGCGATTCGGTTTTGCTCCCGTCCGGCTTTTTTATATCTTTGTGCTAAGAAAAAGAACTGCACCATGAACAGAACAGTAGCTCCTTCGATGCTCTCGGCCGATTTCGGACACCTGGAGCGCGATACCCGGATGGTTGACGCGAGTGCGGCCGAATGGGTCCACATAGATGTGATGGACGGCGTTTTCGTTCCCAATATTTCGTTCGGGTTTCCCGTGCTGAAAGCCATCCGCAAGGCGACGGCGAAGTTTCTCGATGTTCATCTGATGATCGTCAGCCCGGAAAAGTACGTGAAACGCTTCGCCGAAGCGGGCGCCGATCTGGTGACCATTCATTACGAGGCGTCGGACGATCCCGCGGCCTGCATCGGCCTGATCCGCGATGCCGGGGTCAAAGCCGGCATTTCGATCAAGCCGGCGACTCCGGTCGAGGCGCTTCGCGGCGTGCTGCCGCTGGTGGATCTGGTGCTGGTGATGAGCGTCGAACCCGGATTCGGGGGGCAGTCGTTCATCCCCGGGTCGCTGGAGAAGATCGCGCAGCTGCGCGGCATGGTGCGGGAGATGGGGCTCGAAACGATCATCGAGGTCGATGGCGGCATTTCGTCGCACAACGCTGCCGAGGTTTACGGTGCGGGCGCCGACGTGCTCGTGGCCGGCAACGCCGTCTTCGGCGCCGCGGACCCGCAGGCCGAGATCGTGAAGATGCTCAACGCCTGACGTGCCGGGCTGTCTCCGCGTCGAGCAGGCGGCGCAGTTCGCGCAGCAGCGCGTCGTCGCGGAACCATTCGGCGCCGTAGGTCAGGTTGAATCCGTAGTCGAAATCGGCGGGGTTCGCGCCTTGGTTGTGCTGGAGGATGGTTTCGGCCTTGTCGAGCGCCTTGACCCAGCGGGCTTCGGGCGTGGTGCAGGCTTCGTACTCCTCCCAGAGCGCCCGGATGCGCGCTGCGGCTTCATCGGGCAGCAGGGGCGTAATCCGGTCTATGGCTGCAAGTTCCGCCGCGGCTTTGGCCGCCGGATCGGATTGTTCGACGGCCGGGATGTCCCCTTCGTAAGCCTCCCCGAGGTCGTGGACCAGACACATCGCCAGCACCCGCTGAAGGTCGAGTTCCGGCTTCTCGTCCGCAAGGACCAGCGCCAGCAGGGCCAGCCGCCACGTATGCTCGGCGGTGCTCTCGGTGCGCCCGGTCGAAGTGCGGGCCGAACGCAGGACGTTTTTGAGCTGCTCGGCTTCGCGCATGAATTGTAGGTATCGTTCCAGTTTTTCCATATCCGGGATTCTGTTTCAATGCCCAAAGATACGATATGTCGGATTAAATCGCTAACTTTGCGGTGTTTTTAGATTCGCCATGATTTCATTAGACAATCTCACCGTCAGTTACGGGGGCTGGACCCTCTTCGACAATATTTCGTTCCTGATCAATCCCAAGGACCGCATCGGCCTCGTGGGCCGCAACGGCGCCGGCAAAACCACGCTGCTGCGCATCATCACGGGCGAGCAGCAGCCCACCTCGGGCGCCGTGACGCTCAACGGCGACTGCACGATCGGCTACCTGCCGCAGACGATGCGCGTGGCCGACACCACGACGCTCGTGGAGGAGACCGCTAAAGCCTTCGAGGAGGTGTTGCGGCTCGAAGCCGAGATCGAGGCCCTGACACGCGAGATCGCCGAGCGCACCGACTACGAGAGCGCCTCCTACGAACAGCTTCTGCACCGGCTGAACGACGCGCAGGACCATTATCACATCCTCGGCGGCGAGACCCGCGACGCGGACATCGAGAAGACCCTCCTGGGCCTCGGGTTCAAACGGTCGGATTTCGGACGCGCCACGAGCGAGTTCTCGGGCGGCTGGCGCATGCGCATCGAGCTGGCGAAACTGCTGCTGCGGCGTCCCTCGATCTTCCTGCTCGACGAGCCCACGAACCACCTCGACATCGAGTCGATCCAGTGGCTGGAGGAGTATCTGAAAAACTACAACGGCGCGGTGCTGCTGATTTCGCACGACCGGGCCTTTCTGGACAACGTCACGAACCGCACGGTCGAACTGTCGCTGGGGAAGATCACCGATTACAAGGTCTCCTATTCGAAATACGTCGTCCTGCGCGCCGAGCGCCGGGCGCAGCAGATGGCGGCCTACGAGAATCAGCAGCGGATGATCGAAAAGACCGAGGAGTTCATCGAGAAGTTCCGCTACAAACCCACCAAATCGAATCAGGTGCAGTCGCGTATCAAGCAGCTGGAGCGGCTGGACCGTCTGGAGATCGAGGAGGAGGACCTCGCCACGCTCAACATCAAGTTTCCGCCCGCTCCGCGCTCGGGGCAGATCGTGGCCGAGATCAACGAAGCCGGGATGTCGTTCGGCGAGAAACATGTCTTCAGCGGTGCGAATTTCGTCATCGAGAAGGGCGACAAAATCGCGCTGGTGGGCCGCAACGGCGAGGGTAAGACGACCCTCGCGCGGATGCTGATCGGTCAGCTGACGCCCACCGAGGGGTCGATCCGGCTGGGGGCCAACGTCAATATCGGCTATTACGCCCAGAATCAGGACGACCTGATGGACGGCGATTTCACGGTCTACGACACGCTGGACCGCGTGGCGGTGGGCGACATCCGCACGCGTCTGCGCGACATTCTGGGGGCGTTCCTGTTCCGCGGCGAGGACATCGACAAGAAGGTCAAGGTCCTCTCAGGCGGCGAGCGGGCGCGTCTGGCGATGGCCCGCATGATGTTGGAGCCGCGCAACCTGCTGGTGCTCGACGAGCCGACGAACCACATGGACATGCGTTCGAAGGACATTCTCAAGAACGCCATCATGAAGTACGACGGCACGGTGGTCGTGGTGTCGCACGACCGCGAATTCCTCGACGGCATGGTGCAGAAGGTCTACGAATTCCGCGACGGCGGGGTGAAGGAGTATCTGGGCGGCATCTACTATTTCCTCGAAAAACGCAAGCTGGAGTCGTTGCAGGAGGTCGAGCGGCGCGACGCTCCGGCCAAAACGCCTGCGAAAGGCGACGAACCGAAGCCGGCCGTATCCGGAAAGCTCTCCTACGAGCAGAAAAAGGAGCAGGAGAAGCAGTTGCGCAAAGCGAAAAAGGTCGTGGAGACGATCGAGGCGGAGTTGGCCGACATCGAGAAGCGGATCGCGGAGTACGATGCGAAATTCGCCGCCGCGGCCGAGTACGACGAGGCCGGCTACAAGGCTTACAACGAACTTAAAAACCGTTACGAGCATCAGATGCACGAGTGGGAGAAGGCGTCGTACGAATTGGAACTCATCGAAGAACAATACAATGGATAACCTGATTTTCGGGATTCGTCCCGTGGCCGAGGCGATCGAGGCCGGAAAGCAGATCGAGAAACTCTACATCCGCAAGGGCGCCGAAGGGCAGCTGATGCAGGAATTGAAGGACCTCTGCATCCGTCACCGGGTGCGTTTCCAGGAGGTGCCGGTCGAGAAGCTCAACCGCCTGACGCGCGGCAACCACCAGGGGGTCGTGGCGCAGACCGCGGCCATCGAATACGTCGAACTGGCCGACATTCTGGAGCGGGTTCCCGACGACGAAACGCCGCTCATCGTCCTGTTCGACGGGGTGACCGACGTGCGGAATTTCGGGGCCATCGCCCGTTCGGCCGAGTGCGCCGGAGCCCACGGGCTCATCGCGCCGCTCAAGAACTCCGCTCCCGTGAACGCCGAGGCCATCCGTTCGTCGGCCGGGGCCCTCACGACGATCCCCGTGTGCCGCGTGGGGTCGGTCCGCAATACGCTCAAGCAGTTGCAGACCGAGGGTTTTCAGGTCGTGGCCGCCACGGAGAAGAGCCGCAAACTGCTCTACGACGCCGATTTCCGCAAGCCCACCGTGCTGGTGATGGGCGCCGAGGATACGGGCATCTCGAAAGAGGTGCTGAAACTCTGCGACGAGCAGCTGGCCATTCCGCTGATCGGACATATCGAATCGCTGAACGTCTCGGCCGCCGCGGCCGTGATGCTCTTCGAGGTCGTGCGCCAGCGCATCGGGCCGGAGAACTGAAAGGAGGAAACGGAGTCCCGCCATTGCGAGGAGCGCAGCGACGCGGCAATCCTTGCGGCGTTACGACACTCTCCGCAGATGGCCGCGGCATCTGACGATGCCTCGCCATGACGAACGAATATGCAAAGCCGATAACCAAAATCATAATTCTGTGAAAGCCAAACTCGAATACTGCCTGCAATGGCTCCGCGACGGGGCCGTGCGGGTCGTGCGGTCGTATCCGGTCGAAACGCTCCTTGCGCTCTACGCCTGCATCCGGTGCCTGCTCACCTACGAACTCGATTGGAGCGAGGAGAGATTGTTCAACGGTCTCGCCCTCGTGCCGTTGTTCTTCGCCTTGGCGCTCGCCGTCAACAACCTGGCGGGGCGCGGCCCGTGGCGGAAAGTCTATTGGGCCGTGTGGACGCCGATCGTGCCGCTGACGCTCTGGAGCGGGCTCGGGGCGTGGGTCGAAAGCGCTCCTTTCCGCATTTCGCTCGGCATACTGGCGCCGCTGCTGCTGTTGCTGAGCCTGCGGGCCGTGCGCAATGACCGGTTCGTCAACGGCGCGCTCGTCTGGCTGCGGTCGGGGCTGCTCGCCCTGCTGTTCGCCAACGTCGCGCTGGGGCTCTTCTATGCGATACTCTATTCGACGACCTATATCTTCGGCCTCGAGGGCAAATGGATCGAACACGTCGCAGTGTGGGCCGTCACCATCGTCGAGACGCTGGCCGTGCCGGTGCTCTTCCTGATGATGGCCGACCGCTGGCGGGGCGCCGAGATGATCGGCAACCGCATTCTCGAAATACTGCTGAACTACATCGTGACCCCCGCGCTGCTGATCTACACCGCCATCCTCTACCTCTACATGGCCAAGATCCTCTTCACGTGGTCGCTGCCCGAGGGCGGCGTGGCCTACATGGTCTTCGGCTTCACGATGACGGCGCTCGCCGTCAAGGCGCTGGACCGGCTGCTCGTCAAGCGGATTTACGACTGGTTCTTCGACCGCTTCAGCCTCGTGTCGCTGCCGATGTTGGTGCTGTTCTGGATCGGCGTGGTGCGCCGCACGAACGAATACGGGCTGACCGAACCGCGCGTCTACCTCTTGGTGTGCGGCGGTCTGATGACCTTCTGTGTGCTGCTGTTCCTGTCGCAGCGCGCGGGCCGTTACCTGTGGGTGTGCCTTGCGGCATGGGTGAGTTTCGCCGTGCTGGCCTACGTCCCCTGCTTCGAGCCCGAGCGTATCGCCGTGCAGTCGCAGTTGCAGCGCGCGGAGCGGTTGGCGGAACGGCTCGGACGCCTCGGCGAAGACGGACGGCTGCTGCTGACGCCGGTGCCGCTGGCCGACACCGTCCGCAGGGAGGAGTACCGCAACCTTTACGAATCGCTCGACTACATCCGCCGCGACAGCGCGGCTTTCGCGCGGTTCGGAGTGGAGAGGGACCTCGACGATCTGGCCGCGATTTTCCCCGAAGCGATGTGCGATTACGTGAGGTGGGGCTATGATTGGAGTCGTGTCGATACGTGTGTCGATACCAATATTATTGAACTGGAGGCCCCCGTTAATGTCCGGTTCGAAGTAAATGCGGAATATCCGCATTATTATACGAATCTCCGGAACTGGTACAGCGATGATAGCTATAATATCAGGAACGATACGCTTTGTCTGTATTTGGGGGAAGAGGGTGCCGTGTACCGGATTCCCTGTCGGGATTTGCTGGAACGCCAGCTGGAAAGGAGTGGATTCGATCCGGCCGAAGCGTGCGAGCCTACGCCGGAGCAGTTGTTGCGGCTGTTGGATTACCGCGATGACCGTTGCCGGATTCTGTTCGAAAATATTAAGTTGGAACGTACGGATTCTGCCGTTGTAATACAGGGAGTGTCGATCAATGCTGTGCTGATGCGATGACCTCGGTCTGGGTGCATCCCCGGTTGGGGGAGGTGACGCTTTCGCAGTCGGTGCGGGCGCGCCGCGTTTCGATCAGCGTGCGCGCCACGGGCGCCGTGCGGTTGTCGTTCCCCCGCGGGGTGTCGCAGAAGCGGGCTTTGGCATTTCTCGACGAGAAGGCGGAATGGATCGAAGCCGCCCGCGAACGGCTCGTCCGAAAACGCGCCGCGCTGCCTCCGCAGCTGCCTCCCGAGGAGCGGAAAGCCCGCGTCGAAGAGCTGCGCCGGGCCGCCAAGGCCGACCTTCCGGGCCGCATCGCGCGGCTGTCGGAGGCGACGGGGCTGAAATACGAGAAACTCTCGATCCGCGCCTCGCGCACGAAGTGGGGGAGTTGTTCGGGACGCAACCACATCTCGCTGAGCCTCTTTCTGATGACCCTCCCGGAGCATCTGCGCGACTATGTAATCATCCACGAACTCTGCCATACGGTCCACCACAACCATTCGCCGCGGTTTCACGCTCTGGTCGATCGGCTGGTCGGGGGATGCGAAAAAGCCCTTAACAAGGAGTTAAGGGCTTTCACGATTCGTTGATTTTCCGGGGTTACCGCTGTCCGAGCACCTCTTTCTCTCCCTTGTAGGTGAACGCCATGAAGACGATCGAGAGGGCGCAGGCCCCGATCAGCAGGATGAACGTCCAGTCCCAGCCGGCCTTGTCGGCCACCGAGCCGATCACGATGTTGGCCAGGATGGCCGTGCCGAGGAAGTAGCCGAAAAATCCGGTCAGTCCGGCAGCCGTGCCGGCGGCGTTCTTCGGGGCCAGGTCGAGCGCCTGCACGCCGATGAGCATCACGGGGCCGTAGATGAAGAACCCGATGGCGATCAGCGACATGGTGACGATGAAGTAGTTCGACGAGAACTGCCAGTAGAGGAAGATGAACACCGCGACGATCGCCATGAAGAGGATGGTCGGCAGGGCGCGGCGGCCGTGGAATACCTTGTCCGAGAGCCATCCGCAGATCAGCGTGCCGGGGATGGCGGCGAATTCATAGGCGAAATAGGCCCAGCCGGCCTGCTTGATGTCGTAGCCCTGCGCGTCGCGGAGGTAGGTCGGCGCCCAGTCGAGACATCCGTAGCGCACCATGTAGACGAAGGCGTTGGCGATGGCGATGAACCACAGCAACTTGTTGTTCAGCACGTACTTGAAGAAGATCTCGCGGGTCGTGAGCACCTCTTCCTGCTTGGCGCTGTAATTCTTCGGGAAATCGTTGCGCCACTTCTCCACCGACGGGAGGCTGCACGACTGCGGCGTGTCGCGGATAAGCACGTAGGCCAGCAGGGCGATGAAGATGGCGACCACGGCCGGGAAAAGATAGGTACCGATCAGAAAATAGAGCTCCGTGTGACCTCCGTAGAACCACGAGCCGAACCAGATGGCGCCGTAGACGGCCATCGGGCCGACCAGCGCTCCGCCCACGTTGTGGGCGCAGTTCCAGATCGACATCTTCGTGCCGCGTTCGTTGATCGAGAACCAGTGGGTCATGACGCGGCCGCACGGGGGCCAGCCCATGCCGTTGAACCAGCCGACCAGAAAGTTCAGGACCGCCATGAGGACGATGGCCAGCTGTTTGCGCTCCGGGCCGAGCAGCGTGACCGGGACGATCATGAACATCATCGACACGGCTGCCAGGACCAGTCCCAGCGGCAGGAACACGCGGGCGTTGCTGCGGTCCGAGACGCTTCCCATCAGGAATTTGGACAGCGCATAGGCTACGGCGTTCATCGAGAGGACGATGCTCAGTTCGCTCTGGTCGAAGCCGAGGAGCGTAAGTTCGGGAATCGCCATCGAAAAGTTTTTCCGGACGATGTAGAATCCGGCGTATCCGATGAAGATGCCGAGAAATACTTGCAGGCGCATGCGCTTGTATTTCGCATCCACCTTGTCGGCTTCCATTTCCGGTTTATACGCAGGGGGTTGCAGTAGTTTCCACATAGGGCAGGTTGATGGTTTTTAGCTCTTGTTCCGCCGGGTCCGCCGTGCGGTTCCGGATTTATCCCCGAAAGCCCCTCCTTGTTCGGGACGGGGCTTCGGGGGTATGATCGGTTTCCGACGGGTCAAGCTGGTTTATTTTTGCTCAAAGATATAATTTTTCGCCAGATCGGTGAAACTTTTCACCTGTTCGTCGATCCATGCCTGGTCGCGGCCCAGTTCGCGGGCCATGACCGCGGCGGCTTTCGGGGCTGCGGCCATCGCCTCGCGGGCATCGACGAACAGCATACGCACACGGCGCGCCAGCACGTCTTCGAGCGTGATGGCCATCTCTTCGCGCACGGCCCAGACCACCTCGGCCAGCGTGTAGCCGAATTTCTGCGAGAGCTTCTCGCCCAATGCGGGCTCCTGCTCGATCAGCCGGAGGATCTTCGGCTCGTCCGATCCGTAGACGTACATGTGGTCCGTGAGGTCGGGGTTCTTGCGGTAGCCGTGGATGCGGAACTTCTTGGTGACGCACTTGCGTTTGGGAAGTCCGCACACCTCGATGGCCTTGTCCACCGTGTCCTCGGCCATCAGGCGGTAGGAGGTCCATTTGCCGCCCGTGATCGTCACCAGCCCGTTGTCCGAGGTGATGACCTTGTGGCTGCGCGAAATCTCCTTCGTGTTCTTGCCCTCCTTCTTGGGCGCCGCCAGCGGACGCTGGCCCGCGAATACCGAGAGGATGTCCTTATAGGTCGGCGCCGGGTTCATGTAGAGTCCCGCGGTGCCGAGGATGAAGTCGATCTCCTCCTTCAGCGGGCGCGGCTCCTCCTCGGCGGTGGGGCGCACGATGTCGGTGGTGCCGACCACGACCTTGTCGTGCCAGGGCACGGCGAACAGCACGCGGCCGTCGGAGGTCTTGGGGACCATGATGGCGTAGTCGCTTTGCAGGAACTTCATGTCCAGCACGAGGTGCACGCCCTGGCTCGGGGTGACCATCTTGCGGTGCTCGGGGCTGTCCATGTGCATGATGTCATCGACGAAACAGCCGGCGGCGTTCACCACGCTGCGGGCCTTGAGGGTGTACTCCTCGCCCGAGAGGTTGTCTACGAACTTCACGCCGGCGACCTTGCCCGCCTCGTCGTGCAGAATGCCCGTCACCGTGGCGTGGTTGACGACCGTGCCGCCGTTCTCGACGCAGGTCTGCGCGAGGTTGACGGCCATGCGCGAATCGTCGAACTGGCCGTCGTGGTAGACCACGCCGCCTTTCAGCCCCTTTTCGACCGAGGTCGGGATATATTTCATCACCTTTTTCGCCGAGATGAACTTCGAACGCCCGTAGCCGAAGCCGAACGAGAGCAGGTCGTAGAACGTCAGTCCGCAGAAATAGAGGAAATTGTCCCAGTAGCGGTAGTTCGAGATGACGAACGCCTGATCCTTCACCAGATGCGGGGCGTTGGCCTTCATGCGGCCGCGTTCGCGCAGCGCCTCCAGCACCAGCATCACGTCGCCTTTCTGGAGGTAGCGCACGCCGCCGTGCACCAGTTTGGTCGAACGGCTCGACGTGCATTTGGCGAAGTCGGTCTTTTCCAGACAAGCGACGCTCATGCCGCGCGTCGCCGCGTCCACCGCTACGCCCAGTCCCGTGGCGCCGCCGCCCACGACTACCATGTCCCAGATTTTGTCCTTTTCTGACAGTTTTTTGATTTGTGCCGCTCTTTCCATATTATAATGTAATGTTTGTATGTTTCGTTTCGGAACAAAAGTACAAATGATTTCCGCCATTTCAAAATAAAAACGATTTTATTTTGAAATAATGCGCTTTGTACCGCTGTTTCTCCCGGAAAACGAATTTCTCCGGCCGGGTGAATCTATTTCGAATAATTTTCGTATCTTGGTCGAACGAAACAGCTAAATTTCAAATTACATATGAATAAATCCGGCGAAGAACCCCTTTTGAGCCTTCCCGAACGGCACAGCCGCATCCTCTCCCTGCTCCAGCAGAACGGCTCGATCTCGGTGACGCAGCTCTCCGAACTCTTCAAGGTTTCGGAGGTGACCATCCGCAAGGACCTGTCCTACCTCGAACAGCAGAAGAAGCTCTACCGCACGCACGGAAGCGCCATTCTCATAAGTCCCTACATCAGCGACCGCCACGTCAACGAGAAGGAGAAAAAGAATGTCGCCGAGAAGCGGGCGATCGGCGCCGCGGCTGCTGCGCTCGTCTCCGAGGACGATTCGATCATCATCGCCTCGGGAACGACGATGGCCTTCCTGGCCCGGGAGATCAAGCCCGTAGGCCGCCTGACGGTCATCACGGCGGCGGTTCCCGTGACGCAGATCCTCTCGCAGCACGCCGACGTGGATGTCATCCAGTTAGGCGGCATCACGCGCAGCAGTTCGGTTTCCGTGGTGGGGCCCTTCGCGGAGTCGATGTTGCGCAACTTTAATTGTAGCAAACTGTTCGTCGGCGTGGACGGTATCGACACGGATTTCGGACTGACGACGACCAACATGCTCGAAGCGTCGCTCAACGGCGCGATGATCAACGCCGCGCAGAAAGTCGTGGTGCTGGCCGACAGCTCGAAGTTCGGACGCCGGGGATTCAGCAAGATCTGCGACCTGGAGGCCGTGGACCGCATCATCACCGACAGCGGCGTGCAGCCTCTCTATCTGGAGCGTCTGCGCGAACGCGGAATCGAGGTGACGGTGGTGGATGTCTGAAATCACTTGAATCAACACCGAGAAAAGTTTTAAGAATTGATGAATTTTCTCCTCGCTTTATGGGGGAGTCCACTTTGTATGATGTGATAATTTTTCTTATATGGAACGCAATGAGTATATTTGGCGAGTACGTTTCGCTGCTTTGTGGGTGTTTATTGTTGTTGTCGCTATTTTTCTTGTAAAGTGTCTATTTGTAGGATTTTGGGGGGTGAGGGCACTTTTAGACTAATTAATAATAATCCCGGTCTTTTAACCGGGATTATTATTGCCTGAAATTTCTTTAGCCGGTAAATACTTTGTACAATAAAGCCTTGGAGTCTGAATTTCCGGCCATTAGAATATTAATGGTGAAATGTTGCAGTTCACATTGTTGAACTATTTCCTTATATGTTGGCAGTTTAAGATTCCTGCCGCTCTTTTCGTTGTTCGGGGTGAGCCTACTTTTTCAGCAGGGCCTGCAACCGCTCGGGATAGTCGGTGGTGATGTAGTCCACGCCCAGCCCGATGAAGTACTTCATGTCCTCCTCCGAATCCACGGTCCAGACGTTAACTTCGAGCCCCAGCTCGTGCGCCTCCTTCACCCATTGGGGATGCTTGCGCAGCACACCCATCGAATAGTCGATGCCGGCCAGTCCTAACTTCTTGATGCTCTTGGGAGGCAGGTCGCCGTTGAGGTAGTAGATCCTGGTGTCGGGGAGGAGCTTCTTGAACGCCAGGCAGGCGTTGATCGAGAAGGCGATGATGTCCGTGCGCTCCAGCACCTTGTATTTTTTGAGTTCCCTGACGATCTTTTCGGCGGCGAGGTCTTCGCGGTTGTAATCCGAAAGCGACTTCATTTCGAGGATCAGGCGCGTGTCGGGTTTCGAGGCCACGAGCTTGAGGTAGGCGTCGAACGTGGGGATGTTCTCGCCGTTGGGCAGCACGATGGCCGTGATCTCCTTGGCCGTGGATTTCTCCATGTCGATGTCGGTGCCTTTGTACTTGCGGTCGTGGTTGACGATCAGTTTGTTGTCGGCCGTGAGCCATACGTCGATTTCCGAACCGTAGACGCCGACGGCATCGGCCTTGGTGAACGAAGCCAGCGAGTTCTGCGCCGACTCGGGGGCGGTCCAGTAGCCGCGGTGGGCGATCACTTTGGGCTGGGCGGCGACGGCGCCTCCTGCGAGCAGCAGGGCAGCCGAGAAAATGAGTTTTTTCATCATATCGTTTGAAATGTTGGTTGGCAGCTTGTGAAATGAAACCTCTACAAAGGTAGTAAACATTTCCGGATTTACAAGCCGAAAGTCGGTCGGAGCCGCTGTTTTCATTGTACCGGGCTGCAAACGTTCCCGAGGCTGTTTTTTCATGAAATGGTCAATTTATGGTAGGAATTGCAAGAATTGTGCGCCGCAGGTTGCGGAATTTTTCCTATCTTCGTGCAATTCGAATCACTTAAAACCACATAAATAAGGAACCATGAAAGAAAAAGTCAGCAAGAAATTTTCGGAACTGTACGGTGAAGGCGCCATTCTGTTCGCCTCTCCGGGGCGTATCAACCTGATCGGCGAGCACACGGATTACAACGGAGGATTCGTCTTCCCGGGGGCCGTGGACAAGGGCATCGTCGCAGCCATCAAGCTCAACGGCACGGACAAGGTGCGCGCCTATGCGCTCGACCTGGGCGAGAGCTCGGAGTTCGGACTCGACGAGGCCGACAAACCGGCCCAGAGCTGGGCGTGCTATATCTTCGGCGTCTGCCGCGAGATTCAGAAGCGCGGCGGCAAGATCGGCGGTTTCGACACGGTGTTCGCGGGCGACGTGCCCCTGGGCGCCGGCATGTCGTCGTCGGCAGCGCTGGAGTCTACCTACGCGTTTGCGCTGAACGATCTTTATGGCTGCGGCATCGACAAGTTCGAACTGGCGAAGATCGGCCAGTCCACCGAGCACAACTACTGCGGCGTGAACTGCGGCATCATGGACCAGTTCGCGTCGGTGTTCGGCAAGAAGGGCAACCTGATCCGTCTGGACTGCCGTTCGCTGGAGTACGCCTATTTCCCGTTCGATCCGAAGGGTTACAAACTCGTTCTGCTCGACTCGCGCGTGAAGCACGAATTGGTGGGATCGCCCTATAACGACCGTCGCGCTTCGTGCGAGCGTGTGGCCAAGATGCTGGGACAGGAGTTTCTGCGCGGCGCCACGATGGAGCAGCTCGACGCCATCAAGGATAAGATCTCGGAGGAGGATTACAAGCGTGCCCGCTATGTGATCGGCGAGGAGAAGCGCGTGCTCGATGTCTGCGAGGCGCTCGAAAAGGGCGACTACGAGACTGTCGGCGAGCGGATGTACGAAACCCACTGGGGCATGTCGAAGGACTACGAGGTGTCGTGCGAGGAGTTGGATTTCCTGGCTACGGTGGCCAAGGAGTGCGGTGTGACGGGTTCTCGCATCATGGGCGGCGGCTTCGGCGGCTGCACGATCAACCTGGTGAAGGACGAGCTTTACGACAACTTCATCGCCACGGCCAAGGAGAAGTTCAACGCCAAGTACGGCCACGAGCCCAAGGTTTACGACGTGGTTATTTCCGACGGTTCGCGCCGCCTGGAGTAATCCCGCACAGCCTGTATTGAAAATCCCGAAGCCTGAGAGCTTCGGGATTTTTGTTTCAGTCAAGCATCTTTTGCAGCATCACTTCGTCGTGATAGCCGTCGGGCCGCCATAGCCAGTCGCGTTTGATGCCGATTTCGGTGAATCCTGCGCTGCGGAACAGTCGTAGGCTCGCTTCGTTGTCGGCCCCGATGTTGCACCACAGCTGATGCGCGCGCAGCGTATCGTGTGCATAGCGGCAGAGAGCTTCCAATGCGTCGGAGGCGTAGCCCCGGCCCCGGTCGCTCCGTTCGTAGATGAGGATGCCGACACCCGCCCGGCGGTGGATCGGGTCGTATTCGAACAGGTCGATCGCCCCGACCGGCCGTGCCTCCTGCTGCGTCTCGACGATCAGCCGCAGCTGTCCGTCGCCGAGCACCCCGATGGTGTCCCGATGCCGTTCGACGAAGCGCTGCATCTGGTAATGCGAAAACGGCTCCGTCGTGCCGCTGACCGCCCACACGTCGCAGTCGTTTTCCCACACGTACATCAGGTCGGCGTCCTCCGGCTCCACGGCCCGCAGGCGGATGGTGCGGCCTTCGATGTTCATTACAGTCCGATGATCTTGTTGCGGATCAGCATCGCCACGCCCCAGGCGTTGGCATTCTCGGTCATTTTCGAGACGCGGAACTTGGTGTCCTTGTAGACGAGGTTGAGCGAATATTTGTTTGTCGCCGATTTCAGCGGCAGCATGATGTAGTCGCCCGCCGCCGCGAGGTTGCCACCGACGATGACCGTCTCGGGATTGAACGTGTTGATCAGGAAGGCCACGGCTTTGCCGACCTTCTCGCCCGCCTCCTCGATCAGCTCGATCGAGAGGTTGTCGTCGTTCTTCGCCGCGGCGATGATGTCGTCGATATGGATGGTCTTCTGCTGGTCGTATTTCTCGCGGAGGATGGTGTTCACGCCGTTCTGGATCAGATGGCACATCTTGTCCTCGATGGCGATGCCCGAGACCTCGGTTTCGAGGCAGCCCTTTTTGCCGCACGAGCAGATGATCTCGTTGTCGAAGAAGGGGATGTGTCCGAATTCGCCCGCGAAACCGCTCTTGCCGTAGTACAGTTGTCCATCGACCACGATGCCGATGGCCACGCCGCGGCCCATGTGGAGATAGAGCACGTTGCTCTCGTCCTTCGACTTGCCGCAGGTGTATTCGGCGTAGCACCGGGCCCGGGTGTCGTTCTCCAGCAGTACGCGGATGCCGACGCGCTCTTCGATCATGTCGCGCAGCGACTGTTCGCTTGTCGTAAAGTACTTGTAGCTGCGGCCCGTGTCGGGATTCACGCGGCCCGTCATGCAGACGCCCAGTCCGAGGATCTTGGCGCGGTCGATGCCGCACGTGGCGATGAAGTTCTCGATGTTCGAGCAGATGCGCTCGATGCACTGCGGACGGTCGAGCAGTTCGAACGTGAAGTCGTTCTCCTCCTTGATGATGTTGTTCTGCAAGTCGGTGATCAGGAAGCGCATGTTGTCGCGCCCGACGTTCACGCCGGCGAAGTAGATCGCCGAATTGGCCAGTCCGAAGATGTTGGGGCGCCGCCCTCCCGGGGTTTCCACTTTGCCCAGGTCCGTCACGATGTTCTCATCGACGAGCTCCTGCACCAGTTTGGTGATGGTCGGAACGCTGATATGCAGCTCTTTCGTCAGTTCCGAGAGCGTGCATTCGCCGTTGACGGCCATATGCGCGATGATGTTGCGCTTGATGATGCTGTTTTTGTGAGAAATACCTTTCAGGGTCTCATCTTCGTGCTTGTTGAAAAATTCAGTCAGTGATGTCATCCGTGCGGTCTCTTTTTACTAACTGTGCAAATATAACGAGTTTATTTAATAAATGCAATCAATTTTTAATAAAATTTAATAAATTTTATTCCGGAACGGGATATAAAAAATCAACGCACTGATTTTCAGTGCGTTGATTTTTAAGTGCGGTTTTTTCTCCTATAAGGTCGATTTCGACTCCACGGCGGCGTTTGCGTCCACCTTGCGGATGAGACCTTGCAGGACGGTGCCGGGGCCGAGTTCGGTGAATTCCGTCACGCCGTCGGCCAGCATGTTCTTGACGATGTAGGTCCAGCGCACGGGGGCCGTCAGCTGGGCGATCAGGTTGGCCTTGATGGCGGCGGGATCGGTGTAGGGTTTGGCGTCCACGTTCTGATAGATCGGGCACACGGGCGTCTGGAACGGCGCCTCGGAGATGGCCTTTTCGAGCTCCTGCTTGGCGGGCTCCATCAGCGGCGAGTGGAACGCGCCGCCCACGGGCAGACGCAGGGCGCGGCGGGCGCCTGCGGCCTTGGCTTTCTCACAGGCGGCCTCTACGGCCTCCACGGCTCCCGAGATGACCAGCTGGCCCGGGCAGTTGTAGTTGGCGGCGACGACCACGCCATCGACCGATGCGCAGATCTCCTCGACTGCGCTGTCTTCCAGTCCGAGAATGGCGGCCATCGTGCCGGGCTGGGCCTCGCAGGCGGCCTGCATGGCCATGGCACGCTTCGAAACGAGTTTCAGTCCGTCTTCGAACGAGAGGGCTCCCGCAACCACGAGGGCCGAGAATTCGCCCAGGGAGTGTCCGGCGACGGCATCGGGCTTCACGCCCAGCGCCTTGGCCATGATGACCGAGTGGAGGAACACGGCGGGTTGGGTGACCTTGGTCTGCTTCAGCTCCTCGTCCGTACCGGCGAACATGATGTCGGTGATGCGGAATCCGAGGATTTCGTTGGCCTTCTCGAAGAGCTCTTTCGCGGCCGGAACGTTGTCGTAGAGGTCTTTGCCCATGCCGACGGCCTGAGCGCCCTGACCCGGAAATACGTATGCGTGTTTCATAATTTTCGCGTTTTTTTACGTTTGCGGGGCAAAGATACGAATTTATTTTCTAATTTTGTGCCGCAATGGTTCACAAAGGGCCGGGCAAGGCCCCGTGTGATGAAAAGGGAATGCCGTGAGAATCGGCAGCAGTTCCCGCTGCTGTAAGTTCCGAGAGTTGCCGCAACACGCTGAAGCCACTGGTCTCAGGGCCGGGAAGGCGTTGCGGCAGGGACGAGCCAGAAGACCTGCCTTGCATCTCCCTCAGGAGGAGGATCTTTTTTTCGAGCGCATCTGCGGAGAACGGAGCATCGTGGGGTTTTGTGGCCTGGCCACGGAACGGCGGCCGGAAGGCGGCCTGAGACGAAAAGGAGATTCGATTCCGGGAGGTTCCGGGACCGGATTTTTTTATTTTACGAACATATCAAAAACCCAAAACAAAAAAAAGATGAAAAGATTTCTTGTTACCCCCCCCCTTATCTTATTGGCCGCACTGGCTTTCGTAGGCTGCGACGATGACAACGACGGACCGCAGATTCAGACGATAGGATTCGAACAGGCCGCTTTGGGCACTGACGGCTTCATCTGGGGCAAGGACCAGGCTACGGAGCAGGACGACACGGACTATTCGGGAAGTCCCATTAAATCGAATATTTATTACGGTCCGGTTTACACGGAGAAAGAGGCCAAGGTTTATACCTATTATTCGGATTACGGCCATACCTACGAAACGTGGAACGGTTTCGTGATCTCGAATCACACGGACAAGAAGACCGAAGGTTACACCAACGACAAGAGCGTTTATGCCGACGGAGGCGCCAACGGTTCGGCGCAGTTCGCAGCGGCCTATTATGCGGCTTGGACGCCGGAAAATAGGGGAGTCCCTACGATTGAGTTCGCCACAGCCGTGGCTCCCGTTTCGGTCGCCGTGGCCAATATGACCTATCTCTACCTCTATTTTGAGGGGACTACGCCGGCTGCGCTCGTCGATGTGAAAGTCGTCATTACGGGCTATAACAGCAGTGCTAAAACGGGTGAAGTTACCGTCATGCTTGTTGACAAGGCTTCGGAAACGGTGAAGTCGGGTTGGGAGACGGTCGATCTCTCGTCGCTCGGAACGGTGACTTCGCTGACCTTCGCATTATCGACGACCGATTCTATGTGTCCGACTTATTTTGCCATCGACAACCTGACCTACGAGAAGTAGACGGTGAGCAGCGATAACAACAAACCCCCGCAAGGCTTTTCCTTGCGGGGGGGTGTTTGCAGAGCGGTCGGGAGGTGTCAGAGCTGCGTGAGCACGATGACGCTGCGGGCCTTGACGCCGACGCAGAATGTGCCGCCGCTGTTTTCGAGTTGCAATGACGGGGCGATCAGTTCGTCACCGTCGGGCAAACGCCGCTCTTCGTAGACGTAGACCTTGCAGGCCGACATGCCGCCGCGGAGCGTGTTTTTCAGGTCGAAACTCAGGGTCTCGTCCGTGGCGTTGGCGATCACGTAGGTCCAGCGGCCGTCGGCGGCGCGGACGGCCGTTCCGGCTGCGAATTCATTGCCGAGGTCGAGCGGATAGACCTCCGAACCCTTGCGTACGAAGCGCGTCAGCAGCGAATAGGCGTAGTACTGCGGCCGCGGCTGGTAGTCGTCCGTCAGCCGGTCGTAGACGCCCGGATCGGGGTCCTGACGGTAGGCGGCCCGCATGTAACGCCACATTCCGAGCTGCTGCATTGCGGCATAAGACTCGTTGCGGCCGTAATACTGGTCGATGAGACTCCAGTAGCTCGTGCCGACGGCTCCTGCGTTGAGGAAGTTCACGACCAGCCGTGTCATCAGTACGCCCCGGTCATAACGGTCGATGTCCGTCTGCCGCGTGGCGCCGACGCACTGGTTCGAGCCGAATTCCCCGACGAAATGGTTCTTTCCCGCCGTGGCGGCTGCGGCGACGTTGGCCTCCTCCCACGCGAGGACCGTGCTGTTGGGGGTGTCGTAACCGAAAATGTAGGTGTGGCTGTTGAACAGATCGGCTTCCTGCGACAGCTCCCGGGCGCATCCTTCGAGGAAGAAACGCCGCGTGTCGGTGTTGTCCGAGAGGTTGAGCCGCACCTTGTCGCGGATTCCGTCTGCGCGCAGGCGCCGGTCGAGGACCTTGGCCAGCGGAACGTAGCGTTCGAGCGGAATGATATTGCCGTCGGGCTCGTTGAAGGGCGTCAGTTCCTTGATGCAGGTGTAGCCCCGCCGTTCGATCAGGTGTTTGACCACGGTCGAGAAACTCTCGGCGAACTCCTCGCTGTCGGCGGGCTCCACGACCCAGTTCGTTCCTTCGGACGAGCAGAGGAAATGGCGCTTCACTCCGGCATAGGCCGGATCGAGCAGGTCGCAGTAGGTGGGGCATCCCCACAGCACGAGCGTCACGTCGGCGTTCATCTCCTGAGCGATGTCCAGCACTTTGTAGAGCGACCGCATCTCGGCCGATTCGAACGTGAAGCGGTCGAGGGCTGCGACGCCGGGATCGCCGTTGTCGTTGAGGGGTTCCCACCAGTGGGGCAGCAGCATCATGCGGAAGCGCTGAATGCCCATCTTGCGGATGCGCGGCACGACGATCTCGTCCCAGTCCGAGGCTTTGGCGCCGTCGTGGCGGGTGACGTTCTGCGACAGGAAATGCGGGTCGAGCTCCACGCCCAGTCCGGCGAGCGTGACACCCGTCGAACGGCCGACACGCACTTCGAGACTCGCGCCGGATTCATAGCCCGGCGTGCGGGTGGATTCGGGCAGGCGTTCGTCATCGTTGGACTCTGCCGAAGATGCCGAACATCCGGCGAGTGCCAGCAGGGCCAGCAGAAGCGTTCGGACGGTTTTCGTCTGTCTCATACCCGCATCAGAGGTTGAAAGCTCGTTTGAGTTCGTCCATCTGCTCCTGGGTGGTGCCTGTCGGCTCGAATCCCATCGACTTGGCAGTCAGATAGATCTGCGCCGATTTCGAAAGCACGTCGATCTGGTCGAAAGCCTCCATGATGTCGGGGCCCACGGCGCAGACGCCGTGCTTCTCCCACATCACCACGTCGTATTCCCGAAGCTGTTCGATGGTGGCCTCGGCCAGCTCGGTGGAACTCGGCATCTTGTAAGGTACGATGCCCAGCCCCTTGGGACAGAAGGCCCGCGTCTCGGGGATCATCGACCACAGGAGGTTCGTCAGCACGTCCTTGGCGAGGAATGCCGGGTTGTGGGTCATGGCTACGAGGTCGATCGGGTGGGTGTGGACGGCGGCGGTGTAGCCGTTGCCCGAGGCGATCATCTGGTCGTGCATCGCCAGATGCGAAGCCAGCTCGGAGGTGGGCTTCACGGGGTTGTCGGCGACGATTTCGTACGACGCGCAGTCGTCGAGGATGCGGATCACCGAGCCGTTTTCCATCGGTCGCCGCGCCAGGTCGCGCATGCGGCGATTGGTGCCCTTGCAGAAGAAATAGCACCCTTTGAGGTGGGGCAGCGTCATGCCGAACGGAACCGGATCGCTGATCGGGGCCATCGAACGGATCTCGTCGTCGGCATAGGCCGTGACGTTGACCGTGATGTTGCCGCCGTTGCGTTCGGCCCAGCCTTTCTGCCAGAGGTAGCCGGCGACTTCGGCGACTTCGGCCACCCGCCGGGTCAGTTCGGGACGGTTTTCGAGGATTGATTTCATATCGGTCATTTATTGGAATAGCGAAGGGAAGAAGATCGAGAAGAGCAGGATCGCAAGTCCGGCGGCGAGCGTCGCCAGCGTGCGGCCGTCGCAGCCTTTCCACTCTTTGAGCAGGATGCCCCAAACGTTCGAGAAGATGACGTTGAGCGACATCAGGATGCTCCACGAGAAGGCCAGAATGACGGGCGATCCGGTGAGGAAGCTCTTGCCCATCTCCAGACCGAAGAACTGCGAGTACCACAGCACGCCGGCCAAAGCGCAGAACAGCAGGTTGTTGACCAGCACCGAACCCCGCACGCCGAAATACTCTCCGGCGGTGCGGTTGCGGACGTTCTGCCAGATGCAGTAGGCGGCATTGGTCAGGAAGCCGCCCAGGGTGACGAGCAGGATGACCGGAAGCCCTGCGTAGAGCGGATCGACGCCCTGCGCTGCGGCCGCGGCCTTGATCGGGGCCCCTGCGTCGAGGCCCAGTGCGAAGCAGGCGCTCATCACGCCGGCCAGCAGCGCCACGGCGAGACCCTTGGTCAGCGCGAAATCCTTGATCGCGGCGCGTTTCTCCTCCTCGGTCATGTTGGCGGCGCGCAGCGACCCGGCGTAGCCGATCACGGCGATGCCGGCGAGGGTCACGCAGACGCCCAGCAGCAGGACGAGCCCCTGCCCGTGCAGGAGGTCCGTGCCGGCGAACAGCGCCGGGAGGAGCGTTCCGAAGGCCGAGCAGGTGCCCAGCGAGATCGACTGCCCGAGCGCCACCCCGAGGTAGCGCATCGAGAGTCCGAACGTCAGGCCGCCGACGCCCCACAGGGCCCCGTATACAACGGCTTTGAGGGCACCGCCTTCACCCAGCAGGGTGAAGAGCGAGCCGCCCTCGGGCACGGCGATCAGGGCCCCCAGCAGGGGGAAGACCAGCCAGGCGAAAATTCCCTGCACGAGCCAGAAACTTTCCCAGCTCCACTCCCTGACTTTCTTGATCGGGACGTAGGAGCTCGACTGTCCGAAGCTGCCGACGGCGATGATCAGCAATCCGATGAGTATCTCCATGATTTACGCGCGTTTCGAGGTGACCTCGCGTTCGTATTTCTGGATTTCGGCGATGAACTCCTCGCCGACGGGCACGTTGTTGCGCAGGCAGAACATGTCCCACACGGCGTTCCAGGGCATCGACTTCGACTCTTCGAGCAGCGCCAGACGCTCGAAGCCCTGTCCGTTGGCCTCGTATTCGCGCAGTTTGGCCAGCGGTTCCAGCAGGGCCTGCATCAGGCACTTCTGCGTGGCGCGCGAGCCGACGACATAGGCGCCGATGCGGTTGATCGAGGCGTCGAAGTAGTCCAGACCGATGTGCACGCGGTCGAGGGCGTCGCAGCGCACGATCTCCTTCATGAGCTCCTGCGTCTCGTCGTTCATGATCGTCACGTGGTCCGAGTCCCAGCGCACGGGACGCGAGACGTGCAGCATCACCTCGGGGATGAACAGCAGCAGCGACGAGAGTTTGTCGGCGACGATCTCCGTGGGGTGGAAGTGGCCCGTGTCGAGGGTCACGATCTTGCCGCGCGAGGTGCCGTAGCCGATGTAGAAGTCGTTCGAACCCACGGTGTAGCTCTCCAGCCCGATGCCGAAGACCTTCGATTCGATGCAGTCCTTCATGTTGTCGTATTTCTGCTCGAAGATCTTGTCGAGCGAGTCTTTCAGAAGCTCCCGGTATTTCATGCGGTTGACCGTGAGGTCTTTCGAGCCGTCGTGCACCCAGACGTTCATGATGCAGGGATCGCCCTGCGCCTTGCCCATCTCCTCGGCGATGGCGCGGCAGCGCTTGGTGTGCTCGATCCAGAAGCTGCGGATTTCGGGATCGGGGTTCGACAGCGAGAGGCTGCCGCTCTTGGGGTGCGAGAACGACGTGGAGTTGAAGTCGAGCTTCATGCCGTTCTGCTTCGCCCAGTCGATCCAGCCCTGGAAGTGCTTGGGCTCCACTTGGTCGCGGTCGATGAACTTGCCGCCGAATTCGCCGTAGATCTCGTGGAGGTTCAGGCGGTGCGTGCCCGGAATGAACGACTTGGCTTTGAGGATGTCGGCGCGCAGCTCCTCGATGTTGCGGGCCTTGCCCGGGTAGTTGCCCGTGGCCTGGATGCCGCCCGTGAGGTCGCCGCCCTGGTTCTCGAAGCCTGTTACGTCGTCCGCCTGCCAGCAGTGGAGCGAGAGGGATATTTTCTGTAAAGCGGCGAGCGCTGCTTCGGTGTCGATGCCCAGATCGGCATAGCGTGCTTTTGCGACCTCGTAGGTCTGTTGAATCTGTTCGGTTTTCATTTTTTGTGGTGTTTTGAGTTATTTTACGATTGTCATGAAGCGGGTGTAGGCGGCATCCCATGCGGCGGTGTCGCCCGGGGTGAACTCCTCGACGGGGATGCAACGGGCGATCAGCGTGCGCATCTCCTGCAACGTGCCGACGCATCCGGCGGCGCGGGCCTGAAGCATGATATTGCCCACGGCCGTGGCTTCCGAGGGGCCCGCCGTCACGGGAATCCCGAGCGAGTCGGCTGTGAACTGGTTCAGCAGGGCGTTTTTCGAGCCGCCGCCGATGACGTGGAGGCGTTCGATTTCGAACGGCGCCAGCGAGCGGAAACGGTCGAGGACGAAGCGGTATTTGAGTGCGAGGCTTTCGAAGATGGCGCGGATCATGGCGCTGTCGTCGCCGGGCGCGGGCTGCCCCGTGCGTTCGCAGTAGGCGCGGATCGCCGCAGGCATGTCGCCCGGAGCGGCGAACGAGGCATCGTCGGGGTCGATCATCGTGCGGAACGGCGCGGCTCCGGTGGCCATCTTCACGATCTCGGGATAGGTGTAGTCGCGGCCCTCGTCCTTCCATTTTCTGAGGCATTGTTCCAGAATCCACATGCCCGTGATGTTCTTCAGCAGGCGGGTCGTACCCTCCACGCCGCCTTCGTTGGTGAAGTTGTAGCGTTCGGTCAGTTCGTTGATGAAGGGTTCGCGGACCTCGATGCCCATGAGCGACCACGTGCCCGACGAGAGGTAGGCGAAACGTTCGTCGGCGGCCGGCACGGCGGCGACGGCCGACGCGGTGTCGTGGCCCGCCACGGCGATCACGGGAAGCTGCGGAAGTCCGCAGGCGGCGGCCAGTTCGGCGCGGAGCGTGCCGATCCGGTGGCCTGGCATCACGATCGGGGGGAAGAGTTCGGGCGAAAGGCCCATCTTCTCCAGCAGGCGCGCTTCGATGCGTTTCGTGCGGGGATTCAGCAGTTGCGACGTGGAGGCGATGGTGTATTCGGTGACCATCTCCCCGGTGAGCAGATACGACAGGGCGTCGGGCATGAAGAGTAGCCGCTCGGCGGCGGCCAGCTGCGACGAACGGTCGCGCTGCATGGCGTAGAGCTGGTAGAGCGAATTGAATTGCATGATCTGGATGCCCGTCGCGCCGTAGACCTCCTCCCGGGGCAGCACCTTGGAGAAATACTCCTCGGGGGCGCCGTCGGTGTGCGGGTCGCGGTAGGCGTAGGGGAGTCCCAGCAGCGAGCCGTCCTTGCCGACGAAAGCGAAATCGACGCCCCAGGTGTCGATGCCGACCGAGGCGATTTCGACCCCTTCGCGGGCGGCGGCGCGCAGTCCCTCGCAGAGGTGTTCGTAGAGCGAAAAGATATTCCAGTAATAATGGCCGCCCAGCGGCAGGATGGTATTCGGGAAACGGGTCAGTTCTTTGAGGACGAGCTCTCCGTCCCGGAGCGAGCCGAGAATGGTGCGGCCGCTGGTGGCCCCCAGGTCGAAGGCGACGAAGTGTTTGGGTTGCATGTTTCGGTCTGTGATTTTTGGGTTGTACAAAACAACTCATTTTTTCGTCGTTTCAACGTTGTAATATGATGGATGACTTTTGTTTTTTGATCTTTCTCGCGGTTTGCCTCCGGAGGGGGTGGCACCGGTCGCGGATTTTTATATATATTTGTGTAAACAAACAGCTTTTCCGTTTCAGCAACCTGCCGTATGAAACCTGTGAACAATCATAAGTACTTGGTGAGCAGCGAAAAGGACCAGACGTGGGGCATCACGGTCGATACCGTGGGCAGCGAGTCCGTCGCCGCCGGCTACGAGACCTATCCTCCGCGGGTCGGACACCCCTCGGGTTTCTATTTTGACGTTGGAAAAGGTCGTGTTCTGGAGAGCTACCAGCTGCTCTATATCACCTCGGGCCGCGGCTCGTTCTACGGGCCCGACCGCAAGCGCATCGGCATCGGCGCCGGGGACATGGTGCTGCTGCGCCCCAACCGCTGGCACAGCTACATGCCCGACCGCGAAACGGGGTGGCACGAGTACTGGATCGGCTTCCGCGGCCCGAACATCGACGCGCGCTTCCGCAACGACTTCTTCGATGACAGCCGCGAGGTGTTCCGCGTGGGGGTCCGCGAGGAGATCACGGCCCTTTACGACAAGGCCATCGAGGTGGCCGAAAACGAACGCTCCTCCTACCAGCAATATCTCGCCGGCATTGCCAACCTGCTGCTGGGCATGACGATGTACTACCATGCGAATCACCAGTTCGTGTCGCTGGACGTGGTGAGGCAGATCGACCGCGCGCGGCGCATCATGCGCGAGGAGCTTTACGCCAACATTTCGCCCGACGAGGTGGCCCGGCGGGTGAACATGAGTTATTCGTGGTTCCGCAAGATGTTCCGCGATTACACGAACATTTCTCCGGCGCGTTACATGCAGGAGCTGCGGTTGCAGGAGGCTTGCCGCCTGTTGTCGGGAACGGCCATGAGCATCAAGGAGATCGCCTTCCGGCTCAATTACGGCGACGCCTCCTATTTTTCCAACATGTTCCGCCGCCATCTGCGGATGACTCCCGTCGAGTACCGCCGCCGCTTCGGCGTCGGCAGCGACGGCTTCTGTGCGGACGTTGTCGGGAATGAAGCCTGAAATCTGTAAAACCCCAATAATTTTCTGATCCGATGAATGTTGCAAATCTCCGAACCGCCGGACGCTGGCTCGCGCTGTGCTGCCTGCCGCTGCTGGCGGGTTCCTGCGGGAAGCGTCCCGCGATCGCCGACATGCGCTGCGAATATCTCGCTTCGCCGATCTCGGTGGACACTCCGTCGCCCCGCTTTACCTGGACTTATGAAGATGCCGATGCGTTCGTGCAGGCCGGTTACCGCCTCTGCGTGGCTACGGCGCCCGAGAAATTGGACCTTCCCGACATCTGGAATTCCGGGGAGATCGCCGGCAGCCGTCCTTTTGCCGCAATGCCTGACGGCGGACTGCTTGTCTCGCGGACCCCTTATTACTGGCGGGTCGAAGCGTGGGACGCCGGCGGCCGGCGGATCGTATCGCCCGTTGCGGAGTTCGAAACCGCCCTGATGGAGACCTCCGAATGGCAGGCCCGCTGGATCACCGATGCCCATGACAAGGATTTTGTCCCCGCGCCGATGCTGCGGCGGGCGTTCGCCGTGCGGTCGGGCGTCGAGCGCGCCCGGCTCTATGTGAGCGCCGCGGCCTATGCGAAAATGAGCCTGAACGGTGAACCCGTTTCGGGAAATCTCCTCGACCCGGGTTACACCCATTACGACAAGCGCAATCTCTATGCCGTGCACGACGTTACGGACCGGCTCCGCGAGGGCGAGAATGTCCTTTCGGCGGTGCTGGGCAACGGGTTTTACAATGCCATCCAGCCCGTCGCCACGTGGAGTTTCGAGGTGGCCCGCTGGCGCGGACGTGCGCGGATGATCTGCGAACTGCACATCGACTATGCCGACGGTACGCACGAGGTCGTCTGCTCCGACGGTTCGTGGCGCACGACGGCCGACGGTCCTTACCTCTCGAACAACATTTACAGCGGCGACGTTTACGACGCCCGCAGGGAGATTCCCGGCTGGGACCGTCCCGGATTCGACGATTCGGCGTGGGCGCAGGCCGTCGAAGTCGCGGCCCCTTCACCGTTGCTGAAAGCCCAGTCGATGCCCGCTGTTCGGGCCACGTGCGAGACGGAGCCCGTCGGGGTTCGTTCGTTCGGCGACACGATTTGGGTGTTCGATTTCGGCGTCAACCTTACGGGCCTCTGCCGCTTGGAGATCGAGGGCGAGCGCGGCACGCAGATCACAATGACCCACGGCGAATTCGTGCAGCCTTCGGGGCGCATCGAGATGCGCAATCTCGATATTTACTATAAGCCCCTGCCGGGTTACGATTTCCAGACTGACACCTATATTTTGAAAGGCGAAGGCCGCGAGACGTGGACGCCCGATTTCACCTACCACGGATTCCAGTATGTGGAACTGCGGTCGAGCGCCCCGGTGAAACTCGACAAGACGAGCCTCACGGCGCGTTTCATGCACACCGATGTATCTTCGGTCGGGAAATTCTCCTGCTCGAACGGGCTGTTCAACCGCATTTGGGAGATGACGCGCCGGACCTATCTCAACAACCTCACGTCGATTCCCACGGACTGCCCCCAGCGCGAGAAGAACGGCTGGACGGCCGACGGCTATCTGGCCATGGACCTGGCGCTGCTCAACTACGACGGAATGGCCTTCTATGAGAAGTGGCTCGACGATTTCATCGACAACCAGAACGAGGCCGGACGCCTTGCGGGCATCATTCCCACGGCCGGGTGGGGGTACGATGACTGGATCGGCCCGGTGTGGGACGCTTCGGCCTTCATCATCCCCTACACGCTTTACAACTATTACGGCGACCTGCGTCCCGTCGAGAAGATGTGGCCCGTCTGCGAGCGTTACCTCGAATACCTCGCCACGCGCGAGGAGGCCGACGGCGGCGTGACCTACGGCATCGGCGACTGGGTTTTCTACCGAACGCAGACTCCGACCGACTACACCTCGACCTGTTTCTATTACTACGACAACGTGCTGATGGCCCGTTTCGCCGAACTGCTGGGCCGCGACGGCGAGCGTTATGCCCGCAAGGCCGCACAGCTGCGTGAACTGATCAACACGAAATACTACGACGCTGAAAAGGGCCTTTATGCCAACGGTTCGCAGGCCGCGCAGGGTGTGGCGCTTTATCTGGGCATCGTTCCCGAAAGCGACGCGCAGCGCGTGGCCGACAACCTCGCCCGCATGATCGCCGATAACGATTATTTCCTCGATTTCGGGACCATCGGCAGCAAGACGGTGCTGCGTATGCTCACTCGCTACGGGCATGTCGAGACAGCTTATAAAATGGCCTCTCAGACCGAGGGCCCTTCGTGGGGCTGGTGGGTCAGCCAGGGCTTCACGACGCTGGCCGAGACGTGGATGCTCTCGCCCGAGTGGCGCGACGCCTCGATCAATCATGTTTTCCTGGGCGATGTCGCCGCGTGGTATGTCAACGACCTGGCGGGCATCAATTTCGATCCGGCGGACCCCGGGTTCGGACACATCGTCATCGCTCCTCATTTCGTCGAGGCACTCGACTGGGCAGCGGCTTCCTACGACTCGGTGCGCGGTGAAATCCGCTCGGAGTGGCGGCGGTGCGGCGGCTGCGTGACGCTGAAAGTCACCATTCCGGCCAATACGACGGCCGACATCCGGGTCGGCGGAGAGATCGTCGCTACGGTGTCCGGCGGCGTTCACGAATTTACCTTCTGATACATCCGGCCGAAACAAGAGCGGCAGACTTTTCCGAAAAGTCTGCCGCTCTTGTTGTTTCAGGTGTGTTCTCAGAGATTCTCATCCTCGAAGGCGAACACCTCGGTCGAAACCTCGCCCAACGCTCCGGAATTCTGGCTGATGCCGGTCTGGACCTTGATGAAGTCGATGTATTTGAGGTTGGCGGCGCTGCCGTCCGCATTCACCGCGTTGGAGATTCTGAAATAGTTTTTGCGCTGGTCGCCGTCGGAAATCTCTCCCGTGGCCTGGTCGTTGCCTGCGTTGTCGGCGTATCCCCAGTCGTAGGGGCGGTTGAAGTAGTCGCCCGTGATCGGATGGCGCGTCGTGTTGGCGGCCAGCCGCGTGCCGTAGAGCGTGTACTTCTCGGCGTCGATCCATCCCGGGTAGTAGCTCTCTTGTGTGTGGCTGCTGTTCCGTTCGACTTTGCCCGCATTGCCGCGGTTGTCTTTCCATTGGATGTCCGTGCCGGCGCTCTTCGGACGGTAGTAGGTCATGGCATAGGACCTGAGCGTCTTCTGCTCGTCGTATTCCGAACCTTTGAGCTCGTACCATTCGTCGTCGGGAAGTCCGTTGCCGTTGGTGTCCTGCATGACCCACACGATGCCCGGTTCGGACGACTGGGCGAACTGGTTGCCCGTGATCGAAAAGTCGTAGCCGCCCTTGTTTTCGATGCTGTGGTCGAATCCCACGACGATATATCCGCCCCAGGCCCCCAGCGACACATAGTAGTTCTTTTTCTCCTCGGCGTTTTGCCGGAGCAGTTCCTGAGCTTTGGATGCGGCCGCTTCCGCCGAAGTGATGTCTTTGAAACCGCCTTCGTTGATGAACTGCCCCGGAGCCGGAGTGTATTCGTAGACCTTGTCCGAGAACCGCCCGGTTCCGCCGGTACGCTTGTGCGACATTTCGTCGTCGCAGCAGGTCACTGCGACGGTGGCTGTCGCAGTCTGGCCGTCGTCGTCGGTAACTTTCACGACGACCGTATAATCGCCTTTCGCCGCCGATTTGAAGCCGTAAACGGCTCCGTCGCCTTCGGCGGCGACCGGTTTTCCGTCCACCGTCCATTCGAATGTCGGATTGTGGAAATGTTCGAGGACGGGACGCAGGTAGAGCGTGCGGTCCCGCGATACGTTCCGGGTGCCTTCCTTGCCGAACCGGAGGGAGGGCGCTGGGAAAACGGCTGTCACCGTGAAGCGCTCCACGACCCGGACGGTGACGCTCGCTTCGTCTTCGCCGTCTTCGTTTTCGGCGCGCAGGGTCAGCTGATAGTCGCGCAAGTCGCTCTGTTTGAACGTGTAGGTCGCATCGGTGCCGGCCTTTTCACCGTCGAGTGTCCATTCGAAAGTCGCTCCGTCGCCGTTGGCGATCGTGGGGGTGATGACGGTTTCGTGTCCGGCTTCCACCTCCATCACCCGGTCGTCGCCGACGGGGAACGAGATCTCCGGGGGCAGCAGCCGGTTCACCTCGATGCGCAGCTCCTCTTCGGCTTTGCCGTTCGGGGTCTCGACGCGGAAGACGAGGAAATAGATGCCCGCTTCCCGGGCCTCGAACGTGAAAGTGGGTCCGGAGCCGGCCGGTTCGTCGTCGAGAATCCATGCGTAGACGGCGCCTTCGGCATTCTCGACCGTCGGGGCGATCGTCACCGATTTGCCGACCTTCACCGGGTAAATGCCGTCGGGATTGTCCAGCGTGATGACGGGTTTGGGTCCGCCGTCCGTGATTACGTCGTCCTTGTTGCAGGATGCGAGCAGCGCCAGGAGGAGGGCCGCCGTTGAAAAACAGAGATTCCGGATCATATAGCTTGCCATTTTTAAGTCGTATGCACCGGACTCCGGACGGTGAAATCGACTGGACGGAAAAGTCGTATGACGAAGCTGCCGTTCGATCTCTGCCCGAAACCCGCGGGTGCGAATCCTTGTCAAGGCAGGTCTTCTGACTCGTCCCTGTTGCCGCGCCTTCCCGGCTTTCGGCCAGTGGCATAGCGTGCGGCAACCGTCGTCTCCCGCGAGGGGAGGGGACTTACAGCAGCAGGTACTGTTCCGGATTCTCACCGGATTCCCTTTTCATCGGGCGGGGTGCGTGCGATCCCCGTTCCGAAACCTTGCGGGACAAAGATACGAGAAAATCCGGAAAAAGCCGTGCGGGGTGCGGTTTTTTCCGGATTTTATCCTGCGGACCGGGCGGCTACCACATGTAGAGCACCATGTCGCCCGGGTCGAGCGTCAGCGTGCGCTGGTCGTTCGAGGCCGGCTGCACGGAGCCGTCCTTGCGGATGCGGCGCACGTGCTCCTGCGTGCCGACATTGAGGTAGCACTTTTCGTTGATGTCGGTGTTGATCGCCATCATGAAATGGTAGCCGTGGTTCTCGAAGAACGAAATGCACGCCGTGTTGGTTTCGCGGCCCACCGACAGTTCGGTGATCTCGGCAGGGAGCTTGTCCAGGGCGCGGGTGTCCAGCGGCAGCGGGGTGCCGATGTGGTAGACGCCCGTTACTTTGTTGTCCAGGAAGACCCACGACAGTTTCTGGATCTCGTCGAGCACCGATTTCACGATGTCGTAGGTCTCGGTGCGGGTGCCGTCCTCGGCGATCGGCCCGTTGCGGTATTTCCAGAGTTCGGGATTCTCTACCGTCGGGGTCCAGTAAGTGAAGCATTGGAGCACCTGCGTGCCGTAGGCGAGGTTGCTGTAAGCCTGTAGGCGCAGGTCGTCCACCGTCGGCTGCGGGTAGCTGGTGTGGGGAACGGTGAGCATGAAGCTCCAGAAATCCATTCCCGAACGGAGCGCGCGGTCGCGGACGATTTCGAGACACTGATACCATTCGCCGAGGATCTGCCGCGGGCTGTCCGCGACGTTCGGGTCCTTGATGATCGGGTATTTGTCGAACGAGAGGAACGTGATTTCGGGAACCTCGGCCATGTAGCGGTCGATGTACTCGTTGTAGTCCTTCACGCCGAGGGCCTCATAATGTTCGGGGCCGCCCGTGGGGAAGATGTTCGCATAGCAGATATGCTTCCTGTCCACGTGCTGGATGTCGGACATCATTTTGGACATGTTTGCGAACTGCGTCGGATGGGGTTCGTCCATGACGAAGTATCCGGCCAGCGCGGGGTGCCCTTTCAGTCGGTTCACGGCGTCGATGCGTTTGCTCTCCGTATAGAGTTCGTCGCACTCTACGATGAGCTTGATACCGGTTTCGGCGGCGTAGTCGAGACATTTGAGTGCCGTTTCGACGTTGCCCATGCGCGAGTAGTTGAGCGTGATGCCCATCTGCTCGGCTTCGCGGAAACGTTCGACGCTGGCGTGAGAGGCGCGCACGCCGTGCCATGCCACCACGGGAATCTTCTCTGCGGCGGGGATTTGCGAGGGGTAGTTTTGCGATTTGCCGCCGTCGTCGTCCTTGCAGCCGGTGAAGGCTGCGAGCGATCCGGCGAGCAGTGCGGTCATGAGGAACTGTTTCATGGTTGAATCGGGGTATTGTCGGATTAATACTTGAATATATAGCGGTAGCGGAAACGGTCGCCCGGAGCCGAATCGCCGTCGCGCATGCACTCGCGGATGTCACCGTCGGTCACGGCGTTGTCGATCCATTTGAAATCGACCGTGAAGTTGCGCACGTCGGCGATGCCGAGCTCCCGGAGCGGGACGGCGATCTCCATCCGGTTGCCCGACACGGCATAGTCGATCGTCGCAGCTTCCTCCCAGTCCCAGCCTCCCTTCGAACGTTGGAGCGTGGTTCGGGTGTCATCCGTGACCTTGTTGTTAACGACCCATTGGAATCCTTCCCAGGCTGGCGCCGTGCTGCCTTTCACCGAAATGAAGAGCCGCATCCAGTTGCGCCCGGTGCGGGGCGTGATCGGATCGGCAGTCTCCACGTAGAAGAAGAGCGATTTGCAGTCGGTGGCCACTTTGGCGTAGCAGATGTCGTTGCGGCCGGTGTCGTTCGTGAGACTGAGGTTCTTGTAGCCGAAGCCCCAGTGGTTGCGTGCCCGGGTGTCGCCCGTGTAATCCTTGTAGCGGGTCCCGAGGGTCTCCCAGTCGTCGAATTTGCCGTCGATGGCGATCTTGTGGACTTCATTCACCGGCTCGACCGCAGCGACGCCCTTGTAACGGCGCACGTAGTCGGCCATGTAGTAATAGTAAACGTCTGTGAAATCGTCGGCGCAGGGTTCGATGTCGCGGCTGAATTCGTGGTTGTAGCAGTCTACGAAATAGCTTTCGCCGGCTTTGATCGTCTTGCCCATGAATTGTTGAGGGCCTGTGCTGATTTGCCGCTGGGCCACCCATTCGTTCCATCCCGTGATGAAGATCAGATCGGGGTCGCACGCGATGGCGTGTTCGAACTGCTGTTTGAAATAGGTTCCTGCGGCGCGCTGTTCGGCTGTGGTGTTCGCGGGCTGGTGGCCGCCTTTGTCCTCGGGCGAATTGCCCGTGTAGCTGCGTCCGATGTTCCAGAGAGGATGACTTGCTGCCATGACGGGAATCTCCTCCTTCACGTTGCGCTGCGGCGAGAACTCGCCCCATGCCCAGCGGTTCGTGCCGTCGCCGTACCAGGGACCGCCGTAGCCGAACTGGGTGTCGAACCATGCGTAGCGGAACGTGAGGCGCTCGGAAACCCCGGCCCCGTAGTCTCCGGGAGGTGCGAGGAGCAGCGGCTTGCCGTCGAGTTCGTACCACAGGCGGTCGTAGTCGCTGTTGCCGTAGAGCGTCAGCAGTTCCTGCACCACCGGAGCGGGATTCGTGTTGAGGATGAACGAGATTTTCGGTCGGGGATTGCCTTCGCGCAGCATCTGATTGTAAACGTCGCAGAGTGTCCTGACCACCGGGAGATAGGCGTATCCGTTCGTCACGTCGATGAAAATCACGTCTACGCCTGCTTCCGAAAGCATTTGCGCGTGGCGGCGGATCACCCACGTGTCGTTGGAGACGTAGTAATCCAGATAGGGCTTGCCCCAATGGTGCATGGCGCCTCCGGGACCGAAAGGAATGTCGGCCGGATCGCTGTGGTCTTTTTCCAGTTCGCTGATGTCGTAAGGCGACCGGGTGTCCGTGGCCTTCGGCGGAATGATGTCGCCGCCGAAATAGTCGCCTGTGTCGTAGCCGTGGGCGCCCAGCCAGATGAAGTAGAAGATGCCGACCTTTTTGTCGCGCGGGGCGCGATAGTCGAAAGCGATCTCTTTGCCTGCGGGATCGACCGCCACCAGAGATTCGTTGCCGTATGTAACCACCTCGCCCGGCGCCGGACCCGGCTCCTTGCCGGGATCGGGATCGTTGTCGGAGTTCGAGCAGGCGAACAGGGCGAGCAGGAGGAACGGGATGGTTGCTTTAATCATCGTGTCCGTTGTTTTTCAGGATTTTATTGGCGGAATTGCACTTCGAAGGTGATGAAGAGTCCCCGGTGGTCGCTGGGCCATACGCCGCCCACGGGTTCGATCAGCTCCTCGGCCTTGTTGATGAACTGGTCCTCGACCACGGCGCTTTTGGAGATCATCGACGAGGGACCCATGATCTGAGCCTTTTTGGGGGCGAATTTGGCATCGGGACGGTAGTAGACGAAGTCGATGCGGTCGCGTTCGTCGGCCTCCGCAGCCCATTGCGTCTCCTTTCGGGCGTCCTTGTTGTGCACGGGCCACGTCACGGCCGGATGGGTCGCGGGGTCGGGATAGACCTCCCGGTAGGCATCCTTCATGCCGTCGGCGTAGCAAGTCGTCGAGACGGGCCATGCCACCACGCAGCCGTTGTGTTCGTACTTGTCCTTCATCGCCTCGGTCCAGTCGAGATGCGAAGGCTGGTTGAGGTCGCCTCCGAAGATGCAGAGGCGTCCCTGTTCCTGCTGGGTCCGGGTGTCAGCCGCGAGATCCCTGGCGATCTGCGTGCGGCCGGACTTCTCTTCGCGTTCGAGGATGAAATCAACGTCGGTGATCGGTCCGTCTGCGAGTTTGTCCCATCCGTAGGGCGAAGAGCCGTCGCCGTAGCCGCGCGGCAGGTAGCAGGCGTAATACATGTGGTAGGCGTGTGAAGCGTAAATCGCCATCTGCTGTCCGTAGAAATCGATCACCGTGCGGTAGAACCACAGGTTGCCGTTTACGGCGTCGGCCGAGAGCACCGGGTGCCGTGTCAGCAGGCCGCGGGTGCCGCTGCCTCCCTTGCAGGTGTAGGTGTAGCGGATGCCGGTGCGTTTGTACAGTTCGTCGGCTACGGCGCTTAGGATCGTGCGTGCATTATCCTCCGAGGTGAACTCGCAGAACGATGCGGCGTCGGGTTTCAGTTCGGCGAGCTGTTTGATCAGCGCCTCCTGACCGTTGGCGACGTTGGCGATGCCTTCCCAGAGGTTGAGTTGCAGGAACGTGAAATCGCGGGTTGCGGCAGGCGAATAAACCTCGATGTCGCAGCTGGCGCTGACCGATCCGAGCGTCGCGGAGATGACGGTGCGGCCTTCGGCGACGCCCGTTATGCGGCCGTTCTGATCGACGGTCGCCTTGGAGGTGTCGTCGCTTTTCCATACGACGGGACCCTCTACTGCGGCATTCTCGGGAACGAGTTTCGCCGTGATGTCCAGCGTCTTGCCTGCTGCGACCGACGCGAACGTCACCGAAAGCTCGATCTTTTCGAGCACGATCGGCGCAGCGGTAACCGTGACTTCGCATGAGGCGGTTACGTCGCCGCACTTGGCCTTGACGTTCGTTTTGCCGACGGCGATACCCTCGATCGTTCCGTCGTCGCCGGCCCGGGCGACTTTCGGATCTTCGCTTGACCAGCGGAGCCCTTCGAGCGAAGCCGTTGCGGGCGTGGCCGTTGCGGTCAGCTGAGCGGTCTGCCCGACGGTCAGCGAGAGGGGCGAAGGCGTAAGGGTGATTGCCGTCAGTTTGCCGGGGTCGTCAGGTGTCTCGCCCGATTTGCTTTCCGAACACGATACGGTGACTGCCGATGCACTCAGGCAGACCAGCATCGCGTAACGCAGAATGTTGCTTTTCATGGTTTAGGGTGTTAGGTTTTTTGCTTGTCTATTCGATTTTGACGAGCCCCTGCCAGGCGCAGTGGTGCTCGGTGATTCCCTTTTCGTCCATCCAGCGGCGGGTCTCGGGGGTCTTCATCCACGCTGTGTCGTAGCCTTCGCCCACATCGTTGTTCCACACCCACAGGGGCGTCGGCCAGAGGCAGGCGCGGAAGCGGACCGTGCGGTAGAACTCTTCGCGCACGCCCATCTGCCCGTGGTGGGCCATCTGGATATAGTCGCAGTCGAGTTCCTCCTGCGGAACGCTGCGCAGCAGACGGTCGCCGCTCTCCTCGCCCGTGTCGCCGAGCATCAGCAGCGATTTGCGCTTGTCCCAAAGCCGCAGCACGATGCTGGCGTTGTTGTAGGCGTTGACAAGCGTCGTCGTGTCGTTGACTTGCAGGACTTTGAGATGCAGTCCGTCGAGACGCATCTCCCGGCCCGGCTCCGTCAGATTCTCGACGCGCAGGCCCGAGGCGGCGAGGGCTTCGAGGTAGGCGTCGGCCAGCTTTCGGCGATTGAGGTCGGTGTTCAGCTGCGCGTCGTTCATCGGCGACTGATAAATGGTTCCGATTTCGATGCCGCCGGGCGTGCGCAGGATTTCGGTGAGGGCACCCATGTGGTCGATGTGGGGATGCGTCACGAACCACCACTCCACGCGGTTGCCCAGCGCCGCGAGGAACCCCCGCAGATAGGGGGCGTCCGCCGCCGTGCCGCCGTCGATCACTGCGACACGCCCCGCGTCGGTGCGGATTACGTAGGAGTTCATCTGCGACGGTCCCTGCGGAGGCAGTTGCCAAAGCGTGAAACCCGGACGCGCAGCCGACAGCGGGAAACAGCCGGCGGCGAAAAGCAATGAAAGAAACAGTTTGCGCAACATGGCTTTATTTTTTACCGTATTTGATCAACAACGACGAGCGGGGCTGTCCGATGCTCATCGTGAAACCGTCCATCAGTTGCCGGCCCGTGGCCTCCACGCGGTCGCCGTTGTCGGCGTTTTCCAACACGTAGGTCGCTTCGGGTTCCAGTCCGCGGAAACGCACGACTTTCCGTTCGTCGGGCGAGAGTTCGCGGCGGAAAGCCACCACATAGCCCGTCTGGTCCGAGGGGCGCAGGAGCTGGTAGGCCAGCCAGATGTCGTCGCCCGTCATGTCGCCGTAGCCCGTCAGCGGGTAGTAGTTTTCGTAGAAGTAGGGGCGCACGGCGGCGAATTCGGCCATGCGGCGCTGCATCTCGGGGATCGACGAATCGGCGTTGGTGATCTTCCAGTTGTAGATGATCGTAGCGCTGAGGCTCGAACGGAAAGTGAAGGCGTCGGACTTGTGCGTGCCGGTTCCGTGTACGGGCAGCCACATGTTCAGTCCGTAGGTGTGGCACTGGTAGCCGATCGGTTCGCCGTAGTTGTAGTCGGTTCGCCAGAGCGGTGCCGACCGCGAGGTCGATTCGAGGTCGATGCGGCGGCCTCCCGAGGCGCAGTTGTCGATCACGAGGCCCGGGAACTCGGCCCGCAGGTAGTCCCAGAAAGCGTAGAGCCCTTCGATGTAGCGGATTTCACAGATGCCCACGCGGTCGGGCTGGTCGTTGGCGTACCAGAAACCTTCGGGGTCGATGTTGAAATCCTGCCGGTAGTAGTCGATGCGATTGTCGCGGATGAGCTTGGCGATCTGCTCGCAGAACCACGTGCGGGCCACGGGGTCGCCCAGGTTGAAGAGGAACGAATCGACGCTTCCGCGTTTCACCCAGCCCGGCTGGGCCGCCTTGCCGCTGGCGTCGAGCATGAACTCGGGGTGCTGCATGGCCCAGTCGGAATCCTTCATCACGCGCTCGGGCTCGAACCATACCATGAACTTGCAGCCGGCGCGGTGGACCTCGTCGGCCACGGGGCCGAGGCCTTGCGGGAAGCGTACGCTGTCCACCGACCAGTTGCCCACGGTGTTGGCCCAGTTGTAGTGGTTCTTCCAGTCGGCGGCCTTGCTGTACCATCCGGCGTCGAGCCAGAAGACCTGCGGCAGCAGATCGAACTGCTTGTAGCGTTTCACGAGGGCCGTGGCGTAATCGGCTGTCATGCAGGTGTATTCGTTGCAGGGGGCGGGGTCGCCGTAGTTGAAGCTCGAACAGATCGGGAACACGGCGGGCTTGCCGTCGGCCGTGGGGTGGTGGTGGGCCAGCAGGAAGCGGCGCAGAAGGTTCTGGCCGTCCATACGGTCGTCGCCCTGCCACAGGAGCATGGCCGTCGAAGGAGTGCGGATCTCCTCGCCCGGAAGCAGGTAAGCGGCCAGGTTCTTCATGCCGGTCGCCACGCTGACGGCATTTGCCGCCGGGCGTGCGATGTCGGCTCTCCAGTTACCGGTCCATCCGATGGCTACGACCATGCCTCCCGTGGGCAGTTGGACGTTGAAAAAGGGAAAGGCGTGCGACGACGAGCGTCCGCCCTGCGGGTGCATCGAGTGCACGTCGCCTACGGCCAGCTCGCGCGTGCGGGCGTGAAAGTCGGCCTTTGAGACGTGGCTTCCGTCGGCGTAGTGGAGCAGGTAGGCTCCCTTGGCTGTCGATTCGGGGATGATGTCCACGACCTTCACCTGCTCGATCTTCGGGGTGTTCCCCTCGGAGGTGTTGCGGAAGCGGAGCACCCATTCCATGGCGTTGAAATCCGCGAAAGTCTTCACGCGGCACTCGACGGCGAGCCCCGTCGCGGGGTCGGTATAGGTGTAGACGTGCTCGGTGACGTTCCGCTCCGTTGCGGGGAGCGTTTCGACGGTGTATTTCCAGTTGGCGATCGTCTTGCCCGAGGGTACGCCTCCGTAGACGAACGAGAAGGGCGGCACCTTGCCTTTGGCGAAAGCTCCGGCGACCCATTTTTCACATTCGGCGCCTTTGGCGGGAATGCGCAGGCGCGACTGGGCGGAGGTCTGTGCAGCGGTCAGCAGGAGTGTTGCGAGCAGTAGTCTGAACAAATGTTTCATGGCTTGTGGGGCTTCAGTTTTTGCGGTATTTTATCAGCAGCGAACTCTTCGGGTTGTCGAGACGAAGCGTCAGCCCTTCCGTCAGTTCCCGGCCGCTGCGAACGGTTTCGGCCTGCGTGTCGCAGTCCACGAGGGTATAGGAGGCGTCGGGCGTGAGTCCGCCCAGGCGCACGGTGTATTCCGTGTCGGGAGCATTTTGACGGCGGAATGCGACCACGATGCCCGAGTCGTCCGACGGACGGTGCATCTGGTAGGCCAGCCACACGTCGGAACCCGTGAGGTCGCCTGTTCCCGAGAGCGGATAATAATCTTCGTAGTAGTATTCGCGGATGTCGCGGTATTCCCGGATGCGCTGCTGCATGTCGAGGACCGAAACGCCCGGCTCGGTGACTTTCCAGTTGCACTGGAGTGCCGACGAGAGGCTCGAGCGGAACGAATACTGGTCCGGCAGCAGGATGCCCGTGCCGTGTATCGGCAGGAAGAAATTCAACCCGTAGGTGTGGCATTGGTAACCGTCAGGGTCATCGTAGTGGTAGTAGTCGCTGCGCCAGAGGGGTGCGCTGCGGCCGATGGACTCCCAGTCGAGGCGCTTGCCGCCTGAGGCGCAGTTGTCGATCAGCAGGCCGGGGAAGCGTTCCAACAGATAGTCCCAGAATTTGTAGAGGTTTTCGATGTGACGGATCTCCTTGATGCCGCTGCGGCCGGGCTCGTCGGCGTCGCGCCAGTAGCCGGCCGGAAGCATGTTGAAATCCTGTCGGTAATAGTCGATCCCGTTCTCTTCGATCAGGTCGCCGTAGTATTTGCAGAGCCAGTCGCACGCCTCGTCATTGCCCAGATCGAACAAGTACCAGGTCGATTGTTCCGAGCCTTCGGGCCATTCGGTGTCGAGCATCCACTCCTTGTGTTCCGTAGCCCACTGCGTGCCCTTTACGACGCGCTCGGGCTCGAACCACACCATGAATTTGGCGCCGGCCTCGTGCACGGCGTCCGAAACGGGTTTCAGCCCTTCGGGAAAGCGTTCCCGATCGACCGTCCAGTTGCCCGTGGTGTTGGCCCAGCTCTTGCCGTGCCGGAAATCGCCGGCCCCGGTGTGCCATCCGGCATCGAGCCAGAAAACGTCGGGTGTCAGTTCGAACATCGAGTAGCGGCGGACCATGGCGATGGCCCAGTCGGCCGTCAGGCACGAATATTCGCCGCAGGGCTGCGGGTCGCGGTAGTTGAAGGCGCTGCAAAGCGGGTAGAAGGGGCTGCCGTCTACCTTGCGCGAATGGTGTGCGAGGACGAGGCGGCGGAAACGGTTGTGTCCGTTCATGCGGTCGCCGCTCCAGAACATCAGGGCGACCGAGGGCGTGCGGATCTGCTCGCCCGGATAGAGGTAAAGATCGGTGTTCAGCATGCCCGCGGCCAGCGTCAGGCGGCTTGGGTCACGCTTCTCGAGGTCGGCGAACCACGTTCCGGTCCAGCCGACGGCGACCATCACGCCCTGCTGCGAAGCCTCGGATTCGAGGTTGAAGAAGGGAAACGCCTCCTCCGACGAACGGCCTCCGTGGGGTTCGATGTGCAACGGCTGCTCCGTGCGGAACTCCGCGGTGCGGGGCGCATAGTCGGCCTTTGAAATCTTGTTGCCTTCAGCATAGTGAATTTTCAGCGCTCCAGCGGCGGGGTAGACCATGTCGAAATCCGCGACCTTCACGCGTGTAAGTTGCCCGGAATTCTTTGCCGACGTATTGTGGAAATGCAGCACCCATTCCACGGCCCGGAACTCGGGGTACCCCTTGACATCGCAGACCACTTCGAGTCCGCTGCGGGGATCGGTGTAGGTGAACGTGCGCAGAACGACATCCTTGTCCGTCGATGCGGGCGCCGTGCGGCTCCAGCGCCACGAGCGGAGGAACTCCTCCGACGGCTGCTCGTCCAGGATGAACGAGAACGGCGGCAGCTGGCCTTTGGCGAAGCGTTGGTCGATCCAGCGGGCGATGTCTGTCTTGTCGCCTTGCATGTGCAAACGCACCTGCGCTGACGCCGGGATTGCTCCCAGCGCCAGCAACAGGGCACTTGCCAAGGCGATGATGGTACGTCGGTAATTGATTACGGGTTTCATCGTCTGTTTTCAGGGTTTGTAATTCGGTTTTTTATCATTCGGCATCCTGTTCCGCGGGGCAGAGGTCGTCGATCGAGGCATGCGTGTGCTTGATCTTGACGCCGCCGCCGTCGTAGCCTTCCAGCGCATAGCTCCAATCGGTAACGGTAAAGCCGTCTTTGAGCGCCTGGATCACGGGGCTGTTGTTCACCCACTTGTCGTAACCGGGCTTTTCGCCGTTTTCGTTCTTGTTCGCGGGCGACAGGTTCCGGTACCAGTAGTGTTCGACGTCGATATGGCGTTCGCGGCCTTCGGCATCGGCGGCCGTCGCCCAGGTGATCGTGAAGTCCTCCTTGTTTTTGAGGATGTACATGTAGGGGAACCACGAGTCGGGACGCTGGCTGTTATAGCCTTCGCCCAGGGCGTTGTTCAGCAGGCGCGCCCGTTCGATCTTGTTGCCGTCGAGCCAGAGCTGGCGCAGGCGGCCGCAGTTCGAGATGTCGATCTCTTTGAGCTTGTTGTTTTTCGCGCTGATCGAATATACGACCAGCATGCGGTCCTTGTCCGAGCTGTCGCCGTTGGCCGTGCCGAGGTTGATGCCTTCGAGCTGATTGCCATCGAGCCTCAGTTCGTTCAGGGCGATGCAGTTGCGCAGGTCGATGGTTCCGGTGAGCGACTGCGAGGACAGATACATCTGCGTCACTTTGCAGGCGTGCTCGTCATCGGTATAAGTGCCGAAATTGATGCTTGCGATCTTGTTGAGCCCCGATCCTGCGTCGCCCCAGGCGTGCAGCAGCGTGGCGTTGGGGAACTGGGTCATGTCGAGCGATTCGATCGACGAGTTGGCGACGTAGACGCGGTTCACGCTCGTCAGAGGCCCGTAGAGGTCGGTCAGCGGTTTGATCGAAGTGACTCCTGTCGCATAGGTGAGGTCGAGCGTCGCGGCGGTGAAGCCGGCGAGGGCGGCATCCTTTTTCCATACCCGGAACTCTTTGGTCTCCTCGTTGTAATCGACGATCCTGCCCGGCATGTAGCTGCGGCGGGTAATACCCTCTTCGTTGGCACGCATCGAGGGATCGGTGGGAACGACTTCGTCCTCGCCCGTCAGGTAATAGCCCAGATGATAGGGTATCGCTACGAATTGATCGTCCGGATGCAAGTAGGCTTCGGCCTGTTTCACGCCGCCGCGCAGCACGGTCAGCTTGTAGGAACGGTCGCGCGATGCGGTGGCAGGCAGTTCGAACGTCGCATTCTGGGCGGTTACGTTGGCGACATCGGCTTCGGCGCTGTATTCATCTCCGGCCACCGCCTCGATCTTCACCTTGTCGCCGGCCTTGAAGCCCGGAGCGGTCATTGTGACGGTATTGCCTTGAATTTCGCTCAGGTAGGGTATCGTTATGCCTTCGATAGCGGGACTCGAAACGGTCACCTTGCAGGTCGCGGTCTTCTCGTCGATGGTCAGGGTGATGTCCGTCGTACCTTCGGTCAGGGCCGTCACGGTACCGTCGTCGGCGATGGTCGCAACCGTCTTGTCGCTCGAATCCCATGCGGCTTCTTGGTTGGTGGCGTTCTCGGGGTTGATCGTGTAGGTCAGTTTCTCGGTTTTGCCGACGAACAGGGCCAGTTCGGTCTTCGAGAGTTCGATCTTTTCGACACGGATCGGGGCCGGGGTGACGGTGATGACCGCCTTGCCGTTCTTGCCGCCGCAGAGCGCCAGAATTTCGGCTTCACCCTCGGTGACGCCGGTCACTACACCTGTTTCGGGATCGACCGTAGCGATCTCCGGCGTGCGGGATCTCCATTCCACGGTCTTGTCCGAGGCGTTTTCGGGCAGGATTTCGGCTTTCAGGGTGAGGGTGGTTCCTGCGACGACGCTGCCGGTCGCCGGGGTGACCTTGACTTCGGCGACGGGAATTTTCTCGTCGTCCTTCGTGTCGTCGTCGCTGCATGAGACGGCGGCTGTTGCGAATGCCGTCAGGACGGCAATGGCGGAAAAGATTTTTTTCATAATAGGTTGGAATTTAGGGTGTAACATCTTTCGGGATCAGAGGCCGAGCTCTTTTTCGAGGGCCTCGATCACGATGTGGATAACTTTGATATGTATCTCCTGAATACGGTCTGAATGGGGTGTGCGGGGAGCTTGAAGCACCACGTCTGCCGTTTCGGACAGACGGGTGGGACCTTCGGCGGTGAGCGCCACGACCTTCATACCCAGACGACGGGCGGCCTCGGCCGCGGTAACGATATTCTGCGAATTGCCGCTGGTCGAGATGGCCAGCAGGACATCGCCGGGTTTGCCGAACGCCTCGACCCAGCGGACGAAAATGTCCCCGAACGAAAAATCGTTGCCCACGCAGGTCATGTAGGCCGGGTCGTTGATGGCCATGGCTGCCAGCGGACGGCGGTTTTCGCGGAAACGTCCGGTGAGTTCCTCGGCGAAATGGGTGGCGTCGCACAGCGAGCCTCCGTTGCCGCAGCTCATGATCTTGCAGCCGTTGCGGAGTGCTTCGGCCATCGTGTCCACGATTGCCTCCATCGTCGGAAGGGTCCGGGGCGAGGCGAGGAAATCCGCCAGCGCGTCGTTTGCTTCGCGGAGGCTGTGTTCGATAATTTGCCGTTTCATCTTCGTATCGTTTTATGCGTTGGCGGCCACCGACAGCGCGGCGTAATCGCCGATCGCCTCGCCCAGCGCCGCGGGAACCACGCGGCAGACACGCCGGGCGTGGGAGAGCGCTTCGCGGGCGATGACCTCCTCCGTATAAGGTTTCATCAGATTTTCGTTGCGGGCGTAGATGCTGCCGATGACGATCATCTCGGGGTTGATCAGGTCGATGACGATCGACAGCCCCCTGCCCAGGTAGCGCGCCGAAGTGCGGTAGATTTCCAGCGCCAGAACGTCGCCTTCCGCGGCGGCCTGGGCCACCAGCCGGGCGTCGATCCTCTCGGGATCGCCCTCGGGGCACCACGCGACTTTTTCACCCATTTGTAGACGCTCTTTCACGGCGAACTGCGCCAGCTGGCGGATGCCGCCGCCGCTGCAAAACCCTTCGAACGAGCCGCATTTGCCGTAACCCACGGGTCCGAAATCGCTCAGGCGGATATGTCCCAGCTCTCCGGCGTTGTCGTTGGTCCCGGTGTAGATGCGTCCGTCGAGGATCAGTCCGGCGCCGAGTCCCGTGCCGAAGGTCAGGAAGATCATGTTGCGGGTGCCCGCTCCGGCCCCGAACTGCCATTCAGCCAGCGCGCAGGCGTTAGCGTCGTTGTGGATGGCGGTGCGGATGCCGAACTCCTTTTCGAAGATTCCGACGATGGGGATGTTGTCCCAGCCGGGCAGGTTGGGAGGCGACATTACCACGCCCGTGCGGCTGTCCAGCGGGCCTCCGCAACTGATGCCGATGGCCCGGGTGTTGCCCGCATCGAGGCCGTGGCGCCCCATTACGTTCCGGATACAGGTTTTGAGCTGCTCTATGGTTCGGGCGACATCGGAGGTGCGGAAGCACTCCTTATCGAGGATCGTTACCCGGTTGCCCTCCTGCTGGCCGTAGGTGACGGCGCATTTGGTGCCTCCGATGTCAACACCGATGATGTTTTCTTTCATGTTCGTTGTAGCCATTTTTTGTATTTAGAGATCGTATATTTTCGTTTTGCGGAGCAGTTTGCAGTACTCGTCCAGTTTGAACGGCGCCCGGCCGTAGAGATAGTGGTTCTTGAACGAGCCTTCGGGTGTCGTGTATTCGATCAGCAGGATGCCCTGACCCTTCATTTCGGGCAGGCGGGCGATCTCCGCACGGGCGTTTGCCGGAACGGTGTAGCTGCTGCGGAAGATTTCGCGTCCCGTAGCTGCATCGCTGACGCGGACCGTGCCTTCGGCGGCGTTGCGCGTGTCGTTGGTGGCGACGAGTGGGTGGCTGCCGTCCGTGGCGTCGTTGATCAGTACGCAGACGTTGCGCTGGACGTTGCGCAGGAAATGGTAGGCCATTTTGGGCGAGAAGTAGTAATCGACCACGGCATCGGAAATCACGGGCCATCCGTCGCGGATGTTCCACCACAGGATGCCGGTCTTCGGAGCGAATTTGTTGCCGCGGTAGATCTCGACGAAGAATTTCATCGCCTCGGCCTGCACCGACTGCGACGCGAAGATGAAATCGTCGAGTTCGGTCGGCACTTCGCCGAAGAGCAGGCGGACCTGATTGATCATCAGATTATTGCGCTCGGGCGTATAACCCCACTCCTTGAAGATGCGTACGGCCTTGGTGAGCCAGTCCTCGTTCCAGCGGAACTCTTTCTTGTCGGTCCACGGATAGACCGTTTCGGCCGGGAACATCTTTTCGAGGCTCGGCCGGTTGGGCATGCCGTGATAGCCGATCTCGCTGACGAAAAGGCAGTTGGCGTTGGTATAGAACGGGTCTTTGTAGTAGCCGCGGGGGCCCCACAGGTGGTCTTCGGGCAACAGGGCGGTGCTGTAACCCTGCTGGCAAACCTCTTCGCTCCAATAGGGCGACGAGGGTAGGTAGCTGCGCGAGGGGTCGAGTTCGTAGAGCACCATCGGAATCACCTGCCGCGACACTACGTCGCGGTTGGGATCGATGCGGAACGGGGCCAGCGTGCCGATCGTCAGCGTCTGGTCGTTTTCGTTGTTGCCCGACCAAAGGGCGATTGAGGGGTGAGAGCGCAGTTTCATCACCACGGAGGTCACCTCGCGTTCGATGGCGCGGGCGAATTCGTAACGCTGCGAATAGAACGTGCATCCCATGCCGAAATCCTGCCAGACCATTACGCCGTTTTCGTCGCAGAGTTCGTAGAAGCGGGTGTCTTCATAGACGTTGCCGCCCCAGCAACGGATCATGTTGCAGTTCAGGTCGGTAACCAGGCCGAACGTGCGGTCGAGCCATTGCGTGTCGCGGCTGTGGAGGGCGTCCATCGGGGTCCAGTTGCTGCCGCGGGCGAAAACCTTCTCGTTATTGACGATGAAGCAGAACCGGCCCGGATTCTCGGGCGTGTGGGTCGGGGTGAAATCGAGGCGCACGGTGCGGATGCCGATGCGGCGGCGGTCGATGTCGAGTGTATTGCCGGCTTCGTCCATGAGCTTCACCTCGGCGTCGTAGAGCGCCGGTTCGCCATAGCCGCGAGGCCACCAGAACTCGACATCCCCGAGTCCGAGGATGTGGCGTGCGGCATGCGATGTCACTTTGGCGCGGTACATGGCCACTTGTTTGCCGTTGCGGCTCAGTGAAAATTCGGTCGTGATCCTGCCGTCCTGCATCGAGGTCGGCAGCGAGATCGTGTAGTCCAGGAAGACCGTGGCCTGCTTGTTGGGAACGTCCACGGAGGTCGTGAACCAGTGTACGTCACGCAGATGCACGGGTTTCAGCACCTCCAGCTCCACGCTGCGCCACAGTCCGGCACTCACCAGCCGCGGCATGATGTCCCAGCCGTAGGTGTGGGGCGCACGACGTGCGTAGACCGATTCGACTTGTGCGAAATTGATGCTGATCGTCGGCGGAATGTACTGGCGGCCCTCGATCACCGACGAGCGGATGTAGACCTCCAGCGTGTTTTCTTCGCCGGCGGGTTTCAGCGCTTCGGTCACATCGAAGCGGTGTTCGATGAGCATGTTGTCGGCCGATCCGACCTGACGGCCGTTGACCCAGATGTCGGCATAACAGTCGATACCGTTGAAATTGAGCCGGATGCGGTCGCCGTCCGCATGTTCGGGGGTGGCGAACGTACGGCTGTAACGCCATTGGTAACCTTCCCACGGGCGCAGGTCGTAGACATTGCTGCCGATTTCGGGCTGCTCGATCAGCCCCGCGGCCAGCAGGTCCAGTTCCACGTTCCCCGGAACGGTCGCGTCGATGGTTTTCATCTCGACTTGCCGGGCGTCGGCAGGCGACACGATCGGAGTGTCTCCCTGGGGCCAGTAGTCGAGCCTCCATTTGCCGTCGAGCGAACTCTTCTCGCCGGCCGTCAGACTTCCTGCTGCGAACAGCAGCGCGAGGGTGGCGGTCAGTTTGGTGAATGTCGTGTTCATATCGGATTTATCTTTTTCTTGGTTTGTTTTACTTTGCTCGATTAAGCTATGTTTCTGCGCGCTGAAAGCCGGGTTCGTACTTTTTGGACGGCTCCGGACCGCGAAAAGAGCCTTTCGGTGGCCTTTTCGCGGCCGTGTGAATGCCGTCACAATAACCTAAACATCTACTTAACCGTTAAAATTTGAATGTAAAATTACCTCTTTTTTTTGAATATCAAAATTTATTGCCTTGTTTTTATTAAAAATCCGTTCGATTTTTTTCAGAGCCCGTTTGTTTGTGAATGCAAGTCTATCTTGCGGCAGCTCTGTGTCTTTGCATTGTCGATATTTGAAAATAATTTATTAATTAATCGGTTATTTTCTTAATGGAAATAATATATATAGGTATTGTTAAAAAGTCGATTTTTTTCTGTTTTTTCTTGCAAAATCGGCAGGCGTTTCGAATTTTTACTTATATTTGTGTTGGACAAACGGGTTTTTGACTGCCGATTGCTTTATCAATTAAGTTGAAACCCGGTGTCGAGTGAGCTGTAAGTGAAGATGTGCCGGAGTGGAGTGGGTGCAGTATGGTGCAGACGGGTATGACGGTTCCTGAATTTGTAAATTGCTGTCATGTAGTGCGGTATTTAGTCGATGCACGCGAGTTTGACCTGCCCCGAATCTGATATTTCGGATGATTCGGGTGAAGATGAATCCCTATGGCAGACCGTAAATTTGCCGGTTCATCTTTTTTAAGCCCTGTTTACTTAAACGTTTAAGTAAATTCGGAACTGCACGATGCTCCGGTATTCGGAAATACCCAAACGGAACCGCCTCCGGGCGTTCCTTAATAAACAGATACAAGAAACTACAAATTATCGCCTATGAATCATTTCAAACTACCGTGTCAGCGATTCTGCACCGGAGTGGTCAGGTGGCTCGCGGTCGGCGCGTGGATGATCGCGCTGTGTATGCCGGGCAGTCTGTTTGCCCAATCGCATGAAATTACCGGCAAGGTCCTCGATGAAAACGGCATGCCCGTCGTGGGTGCCAACATCATCGTTGACGGCACCACTATCGGAACCAACTCCGGGTTGGACGGCTCATTCAAGCTCACCGTTTCCCCCCCCCACAAAACGGTGTCCGTCATGTATTTGGGGTACAAAACTGCCAAACTCGAATTAGGTTCCCGCACTGATTTCACCGTAAAACTCGAACCCGACCGCAAAGTGATCGACGAGGTGGTCGTGGTCGCCTACGGTACCCAGAAAAAGGTTTCCGTAACCGGTTCGGTCGCCTCGGTCGGCAACACCGATTTGAAGCGCGCCCCGGTTTCCAACTTTTCCACGGCGCTGTCCGGCCGTCTGCCGGGTCTGACCGTGACGCAGACATCGGGACAGCCCGGTGCCGAGAAGGTCAATATGAAATTGCGCGGTGTCAGCACCACCGGCGACTCTTCGCCGCTGATTCTGATCGACGGTGTACCTCGTGACGACCTCAGTTCGCTCGATGCCAACGAAGTCGAGAACGTGACCATTCTCAAAGATGCCGCCGCTACGGGCGTGTTCGGCGTCCGCGGCGCCAACGGTGTGATTTATGTCACCACGCGCCGGGGCAGCGTCGGAAAGGCTGCCGTCACCATCACGGCCGACTACGGTTTCCAGCAGATTCTCTGGCGCGGCGCCATGAAGATGGATTCGTGGGACTATGCCGCCCTGTTGAACGAGCGTGCCGCCAACGACGGCAAATCCCCCGTTTACAACGAATGGCAGATCGAGCAGTTCCGGAGCGGTGCCAACCCCACGTTCTTCCCCAACCGTGACCCCTACGACGAATATACGCAGATGGGTTCGCAGTGGAAGATCAACGCCAACGTTTCAGGCGGTACGGACCGTCTCCAGTACTTTATGAACGCCTCCTATATCGATCAGGGCAGCGTTTTCAAGTTCCTACCCGAATCGACGCGCGGCTATGACCCGAGTTTCTGGCTCAAACGTGTGAGCGTGCGTGCGAACATCGACTACAAGATCACCGACGACCTGAAATTCAGTCTCAATGTCAGTTCTTACCTCAACAAAGTCAACCGGATCGTCTGGGGTGATGGCCTCGACACTTCGAACGATCTTAATTTCGATGCCGCCGGTACCACCTATATTCTGGGCGGTCTGAACCGCGTGCCGCCGACAGCACCCGGTCCTGCGCTTCCCGCAGGTGCCACCGACAAGAACGGCGATCCGCTGCCCGAAGGCGGCTGGGTGCAGGACGGTTCGGGTTATCAGCTCTATCCGCGTATGAACATGGGTGGTTACATCCGACAGATGAAGACCACGGTCAATACCAGCGCTTCGCTCGACTGGGATATGAAGAAACTGGTGAAGGGCCTGAAATTCCGCGCCATGTTCTCCTACGACCTCTATGCCTCGGGCTTTACCAAGGCGACGCAGGCTTACAACCGCTACGGTTTCTATCAGGCCAAGAGCCCCGACGAGGAGTCCTACTGGACTTGGGACCATACCGACGTTGCGTTCGACGGCATCCACGCCGATACCGAAGGCCTGAGTTTCCTGAATGGCGGCCGCGGACAGAGCTCCTACTACAAGTTTAACACGCAGCTTTCGCTCAATTACGACCGGTTGTTCAACGAGAAGCACGACGTGCATGTCATGGTGCTCGGCCAGCTGGATAACTCGGTCAGCAATTCGGCGGCTTCGCTCTATCTGCCCTATAACATGCTCTACATGTCGGCCCGTGCGACCTATACTTTCGACAACCGCTATACGGCCGAGGTCAACGTGGGTATCAATGGTTCGGAGCAGTTCTCCAAGGAGAACCGTTGGGGTATTTTTCCCGCCGTTTCAGTGGGCTGGACGCTTAGCGAGGAGAAGTTCTTCAAGGACAACATCGACCGCAAATGGATCGATTTCTTCAAGATCCGCGCATCGTACGGTATCGTGGGTAATGACCGTCTGGGCGAGAGCCGATTCCTCTATTTGGACGACGTGCGCGTGGCTTACAATCAGGGCTGGGTGACCGACGGCACCGTTCTTTCGTCGCTGGGACGCGGCAACTACGTTGCCACCTCGCTGCTGGGCAATCCTGATCTGAAATGGGAAAAGGCACGGCAGCAGAACTACGGTCTCGACATCAATTTTCTGAACGGTTTTTCGTTCAACTTCGACTATTTCAGGGAGATGCGCGAAGATATTCTCGTCGCCCGTTCGACGGTTCCCCTTGTTCAGGGTCTCCCCTCCTCGGTACTGCCCCGCGTGAACATGGGCAAGGTCCAGAACCACGGTTACGAGATGGTGCTCGGGTGGCAGAAAGCCTTCGGCAAGGATTGGTTCATCCATGTTTCGGGCAACTATAACTTCGCCCGCAACAAGGTGCTCGAAGCCGATGAGGTGCGTCTGCCGACGGGCCGCGACGGCTATCTCTATCCCTATCGTCAGACCGGTTTCCCGATCGGGCAGACCTGGGTGTTGCAGGTCGATTACAAGGACGGCGCCGGCAACGGCTATATCAATACCGAGGAGGATTTGGCGAAGTACAGTGCCATGTACAGCAAGGGCGGATTCGTCAATGCTTTCCTGGGACAGTGGAAATTCGTCGATCAGAACGGTGACGGGCAGATCGACATCAAGGACCAGATTCCGTACGGTTATCCATCCGGAACGCCTGAAATCACCTATGGCGCGTCGATGTCGCTGTCATGGAAGAATCTGGATTTCAGCATGCAGTGGCAGGGCGTGGGGCATAAGCAGGGCGTGTATTCCCTGGGTATGTTCGGCAATGGTCACCTGACCGGCGAGTGGGAGACCCACGCATGGACCAAAGAGCGTTTCGAGCGCGGTGAGAAGATCACCTATCAGGCGCTCCGGTCCGGTTATACGCTGGCGGGCAACGGCGTGAACGACCGCAACGACTATGTGGTCAGCGATATGTCCTACGTCCGGCTGAAAAATCTGGAAATCGGTTTTTCGCTTCCGCAGAAGTGGATGAAGCGCATGGGCATCGGCGGAATCCGCCTCGCCGTTTCGGGTCAGAACCTTTGGAGCACCAACAACATGAAGGCGCATAGCTTCGACCCCGAGCAGGACAACGAGAACCAGTATCCGCTGACGCGCAATATCAGTTTTTCCGTACAGCTCAAACTCTAAAACCTCAAAATCTCAGCGATTATGAAAATCATACCATATGTCGGTGCTGTGTTGCTGGCGGCTTTCGCGGGTCAGGGGTGTTCGCTTCTCGACACTACGCCGGACGGCCGCGAGACGCTCGACCAGATCTTCGCCGACCACGACAAGACGGCCGCTTACCTGAATACCTGTTACAGCAAACTTCCGACGAAGGGTACCTCCTATTATTGGGTCTGCAACGCTCCGACAGCGCTTTCGGACGAAGGCTACCTGGTTTCGGGAACGATCAACGACGCCATTCCCGCCAAGATGTACACGAGCGGCGGCACGGCCTCTTCGCATCCGGTACGCGACTACAGCGATGATGAGAACTATTACAGCGCTTACATGTTGCAGTTGCGGTATTGCACGACTTTCCTGCAATACATCGACAAGGCGGGTGTCAATTCCGAGAGCGAGCGTGCCCGCTGGCGCGCCGAGGCGCACGTGCTGCGCGCCTATTATATGCTGGAAATGCTCAAATGGTTCGGAGCTTTCGCCTATGAACCGAACGGTTATCCTGACGATTACGACTACTCGACGCTGAAAAAGCGTACCGTCTGGGAGCTCGCCGAACTGATCGACGCCGAGTGCACGGCCGCCATCGATACGAACGAACTGCCGTGGCGGATCGACAACCCCTCCGATGTCAAGCGTATGACCAAGGCGCTGGCATGGTGCATCAAGTCGAAGGCTTACCTGTTCGCCGCCAGCCCGGTACACAGCGAGGATTATTCCGCCGACCAGAAGGCGTCGCATTGGAAAACGGCTTTCCAGGTGAATCAGCAGGCCGTGGAGGCGCTCGAATCCAACGGTTATTCGCTCAAAACGTCTGTTTCCAATCCCCGGCTCTATACGGGCAAGGCGGCAGCCTACAAGGAGCTGTTCACGTCGATTTCGCTGACATCGGCCGATGACCGGGAGACGATCTACCAGGCCACCAGCCGGCAGAATTACATCGACCACAATTATATCGGCGCTCTGAACTGGCCTAACAATACGACCCGTGCCGGCGTCGTGCCGACTCAGGAGATGGTCGATGCCTATGAAGTGCTGAACGCCGACGGAACCGTGGCCGAACCGCTGCTGGACCTTGCCAATCCCTATACGGCCACCAAGACACCCAACTACAACCAGAAAGCGCTGGATCTGGGATATGATCCCGACGATCCCTATGCGGCTCCCCGCGATCCGCGCATGGAGGCTTGCATCATCCGCAACGGCGATAAGATTCTGTGGGGCGGGGAACTGCGCACCGTCGAAACCTTTGTCGGCGGCGAGAACGGGGTCAGCGACGACACCAGCGAGAACCGCTTTACGCGCACCGGTTACTATTACCGGAAATACATCGCGCCCGATGTCGATGCTACCGACAACAAGGTCGATGCGGCACCCTGGAAGTTCTTCCGGCTGGCGGAGATCAAGCTCAATCTGGCCGAAGCCGCCGCCGAGGCCGGGGAGCTGGACGTTGCCAAGGCGCAGGTGAACGACATCCGCAGCCGCGTGGGCATGCCGGCCCTGCCGGACAATCTGACGCAGGCGGAGATGATCTTGCGGGTAAGGCACGAACGTATGGTGGAGCTCTGCTACGAGGAGTGCCGCTATTTCGATGTCCGCCGCTGGGCCGAGGCTTTCGCCGGTTCGCAGCTCTACCAGCAGTATTTCAAGATTCCCTGCGAGAGGCTGACCGTCATGTGGATCACGAAGAATCCCGACGACACCTACACTTACGAGCGCCGGACGGACCTCCTGCGAAACGCCAGTACGCAGCCGCGCGACGTGCTGCTTCCGATCCCCGAAACCGAGGCGAACAACCTCTATTCGCTGACCAACAAGCGCTGGCAGAATTCCGGGTGGTAATTTTTAACAGGAAACGATTATGAGAATACAGATCAAACATACAGTATTATTGCTCGCGGCCCTCGTCGCCTTTCCGTGCGGCGTCCTGACGGCGCAGGAGATCCGGACTCCCGATGCCGGAGCCGTGAGCGCCAAAGGGGCCGTTACGGACGCTGCCGGCGAGCCGCTTTATCAGGTGGAGATCACCGATCCTGCCGGGAAAATACTCGGAACTACCGACCTGTACGGCCGTTTCGAACTGCGGACGGATGTTCCGAGCCTCTGTTTCCGTACGGCAGGCTACGGCAATGTTTCGCTGCCCGTGTCGCCCGATATGAAGGTGACGATGCGCACGGATGCGTCGTCCAAGGACGACTTGCTGGATTACGGTTACGGCGTGGTCCGCCGCCGCGGAACGCTCAGCGAAGCGGTTTCGGCCATTCGGGGCAGACAGCTCGAAGACGTGCCCAATGCAAGTCTCAGTCAGTTGCTCGAAGGGCAGATCCTGGGACTGGGAACGCTCGAATACTCTTCGGACCCGGGCAATGCGGGCGTATACAAATATGTCCGCGGAATCTCCTCGACCCAGGGCACGCAGCCGCTGTTCGTCGTGGACGGCATCGTCATGCAGGATTATAACATCGAATACCTGACGGCCGCCGAGATCGACAACATCGTGCTCCTGAAAGACGCTGCCGCCACGGCCATCTACGGTCTGAAAGGCGCCAACGGCGTGATTGTGATCAATACCAAATCGGGGCTTCCCGGCACCTTCGACGTGCGGGTCACGGCTGATTTCTCCTTGCAGCAGATCGCCCGCAAACCCGAGAAGACCTCTTCCTATGAGTACGCTTCGCTTCGCAATCAGGCGTGGGAGAACGACGGCTCGGTGGGGGCGGCTCCCTTCTCCGCCGACCAGATGGCCCGGATCAGGTCGGGCAACGATCCGCTCTATCCCGACAACGATTATTATAATAACTTCGTGCGTAATTTCGGTACGATGGAGCGGCTGGGCGTCAGCCTCAGCGGCGGCAGTCAGCGCACGCGCGTCTGGTCGAACATCAACTTCATGAACCAGACTTCGCTCCTGAAGCAGGAGACCGACGAATACGCGGCCGCTCCGCGCCGCTTTTGGGTGAACTTCCGTGCGAAGATCGACGTGGACATCTCCAAGCACGTCCGCGCCTTTGCCGGTGTTTCGGGCAATGTGCGCAACGACCGTCTGGCCGGGAACAGCTATACCAACGAAAGTATTTACGGTTCGATTTTCCAACAGCCCCCGACGATGATCGGCCCCACGACCGAGGACGGCCGCGTGACGACGATGGAGACCCTCTCCGTGCCGACATACGGCATCCTGAACCGTTCGGGATACACCAAATATACGGGTATGTACGCCTCGACGTATGCCGGCGTTACGGTCGATCTCGACTTCGTCACGCGCGGACTGAGCGTCACGGGCAAACTGGCCTTCCAGTCGAGCAACGATCGTTATAACTACATGACGCAGGATTTCAGCCGCTATTATTACGACTATACGAAAGGGGATTTCGTGCAGCTGGGTTCCAATCTGAACACCAATCTGACGGGCGGGGCCTCCGGCATGTTCCAGTATGCCATCAGCTACATCGCCCAGCTGGACTACAAACGCTCGTTCGGCAAACACGCTGCGGAGGCTCATCTCTATACGTATTTCACCAACGAGCAGCTGGATGACGTGAATGCCGATTACCCGGCCGTAGGATTCCCGCACGACAACCACAACACGGGCCTGAACCTTTCGTATGCCTATGACGACCGCTATGTGGTCGGCGCGACGTTCGGACTGACGGCTTCCGACGTTTTCTCCCGCAGCAACCGTTACACGTTCGTTCCGTCTTTCTCGGCGGCCTGGGTCGCTTCGAACGAGGCGTTCCTGCGCGATGTGAAGTGGCTGAGCCTGCTGAAAGTGCGCGCCTCCTACGGCGAGGTGGCTCTCGACGATTTCGAGGTGGGCAACTACCGCTACATGTACGAGGACTATATCAAGAAAAACGGTGATGTCCGTCTGCTGGGCAATCCCGATCTCGAACCCGAGATCCACAAGATCCAGAATTACGGCCTCGATCTGGGGCTTTGGAACAAGCTGAACCTGACGTTCGACTATTTCAGCCGCCGCACCGACAATATGCTTATCGAGGGCGGTGCCCGGATTCCGGCCTATCAGGGCATCTATGTCGCCAACTACCAGAAGGTCAACGAGGGCAAGATGAAGAACCGCGGCGTCGAGCTGGGTGTCTCTTATGCGACGGACCTCGGCCGGGGCTGGGGCATCCATGCCGGCGTGAACTACACCCATGCGAAAAACGAGGTGATCTATACGGGCGAGATGCCTTATCCCGGCGACGGCAGCGGATACAAGGGCTATGCCTGTTCCTACCGGGTGGACGGTTACCCGCTGGGCCAGCAGTTCGGTTATCTGGTCGATCGCAGTAACGGCAGCGGCTACATTTCGACCGACGAGGAGTTGGCGAAATATACGAAGATGTATTCCGGGATCGGAATACCGCGCAAGGGCGACCTTATTTACAAGGACGTGAACGGTGACGGCGCGATCAACGAGAAGGACCTGTCGCCCATTGGCAAGGGTACCCTCCCGACCGGTTTCACGACCATCCGTGCCGGTTTCAGCTGGAAAGGGCTCGAACTGGACCTGATGTTCCAGGGTGTGACGGGTTACTACGGTTCGGTCGCCTATCAGACGGAGCGCGACGCCAGCGGTGTTTACAACGACTTGCACAAGGCGGCCTGGACTCCCGAACGCTTTGCCGCGGGGCAGGAGATCAAGTATCCGGCCCTGAGCTACAACAGCGCTTCGACCAGCTCCGAGGACAGCGATTTCAACATCGTTGACCGTTCGTTCTGGCGGTTGAAAAACGCATCGCTCTCCTATACGCTTCCGGCGCGCCTGATGCGCAATGCGGGCATCAAGCGGCTGAAGATCGTGCTGAGCGGGCAAAACCTTTTCACGGTGTCGGGCCTCGACTCGAAGGTGATCGACCCCGAAACGGGCAGTATGACCAAGCTGCCGCCGATGCGCGTGATCAACCTGGGCGTGAAACTCGATTTTTAATCCGATAACAGCGAATCGTTATGAAAAGAATGAAATATATCCTTTTATTGGCTCTTTCCGCAGCGGCGCTGCTCTTCGCGGGGTCCGGCTGCCAGAAGGAGATGGACAACGAGCTCGACGACCGTGCCGGGGATATGCGCAGCATCTACGAGCTGCTGGCGCGTGCCTACGAACATCTGAAATCGTCGTTCTATGTCCCTGTCGAGACGGGTCCGGCGGCGGGATTCACCGCCGGGGGCTACATGATGGCAGCTTACTGCGACGAAGCGCAGGAGGTCACCCAGTCGTCGGCGGTTTACGACTGGTACCGGGGGCGTGTTTCTGCTACGGGCATGCCGTTGTGGTGGAACAACGAAAACTCGGGCACGGAACGCTGGTCGGGGCTGTTCAACTGTATTTTCAGTTGCAACGAAGCCCTGAAATACCTGGAAGACCCCAGCCTCGAAACCGACTATGAGAAGGCCCAGCAGGATCTGATGATCGCCCAGGCCTATGCCCTGCGCGCCTACTGTTATCTTCAGCTTATCAAACGCTGGGGCGGCGTTCCCGTCCTGCGCGAGTCGCTCGGCAAGGACCACGACTATTCGAAGGACAAGCGGGCCAGCTTCGCGCAATGCGTCGATTTCATCATCGAGTCGTGCGACAAGGCGCTTGCCGCGGACGAAGCCCTGCAATGGCGGCAGCGGTTGTTGAGCTATGGCCTCCCCGAACTGAGCCGCGCCGCCATTTGGACTGTCAAGTCGCAGGCCGCGCTCTATGCTGCCAGCCCGCTGTGGGCCGACGACTGTGCCGGGACTGAGAAATACACCTGGGAACGCGCCGCCGAAATCACCAAGCAGGCGCTCGACCTCTGCACCGGTCACGGCCTTGCGCTTTTCGATGCCGCCACGGCCTTTCCGGACGAATCCGCGACCGGCCTGACACCTTACGACAAGTTCTTTCTTACGTCCTATCCCGGTTCGGGAGGCTGGGACACCGAGACGATCTATCAGCCCACCAATTACGGAGCTCAGAGGCAGAGCCTCGTATGGCAGTATGCAGGCATGCCGATCGATGACGGACAGGTGTCGGCCGGAGCCTGTCCCACGCAGGAGATGGTGGACGCCTACGAGGTCCTGAACGATGACGGTTCCGAATCCACGCCGCTGCTCGACCTGGCGAATCCCTACAATGCCGACGGCTCGCCGAACATTTCGCAGAAAGCCCGGGACTTCGGCTATGTGGACTGCTCGGACAAGATGTACCTGAACCGTGATCCGCGTTTCTATGCGACCATCTATTACGACGGTGTGACGGTGAAGCTCGAAAACAGCGAGTACGAGGTCGAGACCTTCGTCGGCGGCAACTGCGGCCTGTCGCTGTCGCCGTCCAGCCGGCGCAACACCTGTACGGGTTATTATCTGCGTAAGTTCAACAACGCCCAGTCGAGCACCAGCGGCGGCAACAAGGACGGTTATATCCGGATGTTCCGTCTGGCCGAACTCTACCTCAATTTCGCCGAGGCTGCCTACCGGGCCCACGGTGCCGACTGGCAGGCTCCGGCCACCGAGGTGCTGGAGATGGAGGAAGGGGATGACGGTGAAATGGTCGAGAAACTCAATACTTACGGAACGCCGATGAGTGCCCGTGAGGCGGTCAATGCCGTGCGAGCCCGTGTCGGGATGCCCGGAGTGGCCGACGACGGCGAGGCCTTTTGGCTGCGGCTGTGCAACGAGCGCCGTGTGGAGCTGGCTTTCGAGGAGCACCGCTTCTTCGACGTGCGCCGCTGGACGGCGCCCGGGGGAGACCTCTCGAAGACCGACCGGCGTGTGACGGGTATGCGCATCGAGGAGTCGAACGGGCAGAAGACCTACACCCGTTTCTCGTTCGACCGCCAGAGCTATACCTCCAAATTCCTCAAATACCCCGTCAGTCTGGACGAGGTGCGCAAGATGCTCAGTCTGACGGGCGAAAACTGGCAGAACGACGGATGGAACTGACATAACGACAATTATAATAAACCTTAACCAAAAAGCTATGATTATGAAAAGGAAACTGAGATTTCTTGCAATGGCTCTGATGGCCGGCGCAATGTTTACCGCCTGCGGCGGGGACGACGATGACAACGGCGGCGGAAATGGCGGCGGCGGTAACGAGGGACCCGGAACGATTCCCGGCGTGACCGTTGACAATATGCTGAGCGGATCGGTAAAGGCCGGTTTCGCCGGAGCGATCGAGATCCTGGGTTCGGGCTTCGATCCCGACCAGGACTGGGTTTACATCGGTTATAACGAGGGCGGTGAGATCAAATACGAGCGCATCACGACCGATCTGCTGACGATCAGGTCGAGCCGTATTTCGTTCGGCGTGCCTATCACGGCCGGCTACCTCGACAAGACTTTCAAGGTGTATCTCGACCGGGAAGCGACGAAGATGGAGCTGACGAAGGATCTGACCTTCACGATGCCGACCATTGCCGAGGGTTACATCCCCGATCCCTATTTCCGGGCTACGCTGATGTCAACCCACCCGCAGCAGGGGAATCCTGAAATCGCTCCGCTTTTCAATTCCTACGGACTGATCGACGTTGCCGGAGCCGCTGCGGTCGAGACGATCAATCTCTATGCGAGCGGCGTTACGTCGCTCGAAGGCATCGAGCTTTTCACGCATTGCGGCCGCATCATCGCCCACGAGACTTCCAGTCTGGTAAAGGCCGATTTTTCGAAGCTCAAAACGGACCAGTATCTGTTTGTCACGATGGAGCGTTCCGGAGCCATGGAGGAGGTGATTGCCGGCCCGACGATCTCCCGTCTGGACATTTACGACTGCTCCAAGCTGAAGACGGTGGATCTGCATCTCAACAAGTGGATGCACAATTTGCAGTGCTATGGCGACCCCGCTATCGAGACGTTCGACATTCGCCGCGAACATACCGGGACGTTCAAGGACAAGGAAAAAGAACCTCATGAGTATTGTGACGGCGATAACCAGTATACGGTTTTCGAGTCGGGCGCCGTCATGCAGCTTCCGGACAATGTTCACATTCTGGTCGATTACGCATTTATCACGGAGAAACGCCAGGCTGGCGATAATGGCAGCTTTAAGGGTGTCTACAACGCCTGGACGCGCGGTGCGACGATCGACGTTTATTCGTCGAAGGACATCAGCAAGAAGCTGGGTACCGTTCCGATGTACAAGGACGACAGTGGCGCGCTGACGCTGACGGGACCCAACGGGTGGGTTCTTTCGGAGACCGAGTGATTCCTTTTTCAAACCGGTGCGGCGACTCCCTGGAAGGGGGCCCGTACCGGTTTCGAATATGAATGGATAACAAAAACCAATCTAACAATTACTGAAATGAAATCAGCATTCAAATTTTTCGCGCTGTCCCTGTTGGCCGGGACGATGTTCGCCGCCTGCGGCGATGACGATTCGGATGGACCGGGAGAACCCGGGAAACCCGGGGGACCCGAAATCCCGGTGGAAATTACCAGTGACGTGAAAGGTGCCGTAAAGGCCGGTATCGCCGATGCGATCGAGATTACGGGTTCGGGATTCGATTCCGAACAGGATTATGTTTACATCGGTTACGACAAAGACGGGGAAGCCGTCTATGAACGCATCCCGGCTGACGTGCTGACGATCAGGTCCTCCCGCATTTCGTTCGGTGTGAACGTCGGAGCCAACTACCTCGACAAGACGGTGAAGGTTTATCTCGACCGTCCGGGCTTCGACAGAATGGCGATCTCGGGCGACATCACTTTCACGCTTCCGAGCGTTGAAGAGGGGTATATTCCCGATGTGGCCCTGCGCAGCGTGCTGGCCGATGCGAACCGTAATCCGAATGTGGTGTTTTCTCCGCTCGGTCTGCTCGATGTCAACAACGCCGCGACGATGACGGATAACGGCAAGGGATATGCCCTCGACATCAGCGATTGCGCCGCCACTTCGCTCGAAGGTATCGAGCTTTTCAAGAACGTTACCGGTTTGGTTCCGGCATGGGGCATGCCCAATATCAAGGAGATCGACCTTTCGAAATGGGAGGCCAAGGGCATCGAGTTTTTCTGCGAACGGGCGAACAGCCTCGAAAAATTCGTCGGCCCTCCCTATGCCTATCGTATCCGGACTTACGACAGTCCCAAACTGACCCATGTGGACGTACATAACTGCGATTGGCTCAGGTGGCTGGAGATCAGCAACTTCGAAACCGGAGGCGGGATTGACGCCCCCAATTCGGCCGTGACCTACCTCGACATCCGCCGCAACCAGTCCGGAACCTATGCGGATAAGCCGACAAAAGTCGGGGAGATGGCGATGGTCTGGAACAATGCTAATCAGGGTTTCAATGTGGCCGATAACGCTACGATTCTGATCGACTCGCACTTCCTCTACGAGCATACGTTGGAGGGTGCCTGGACGCCGATCTACAAGGCTTGGAAAGAGCGCGGCGCGACGATCAAGGTCTATTCGACGATCGATCCTCACCGCGACGAGTTGCTGGGCACCGTTCCTTCCGCCGAGGAGATGCCCGATGCGCTTGTCAATGCGAATAAGAACGGGGACGGTTCGCCCGCGAATAAATGGCAGGTGGACGATCCCTACACGGACAAAAACGAAGCTCCGGGCAACGAATAATCCGCAGCATTTATCTTAACGACTCTCGTACCGAAAGGTGCGGGAGTTTTTATGAAGCAAAAACGGGTGCATCCAGCGGATGCACCCGTTTAACGTTGTCGGGGGAATTCCCGGCGTCAGGCTTTCTTCGAATGGGCATTGATTGCGCCGATGAGGAAAACCAGATAGAGCCATACGACGCTCAGTGCGATGATGGCGGCACCTTGCGACCCGAAGGCGTCGGTGATGACGCCCAGCACCGGGGGAATGACGGCGCCGCCCGCCACGCCGACGATCAGCAGGGCCGAAACCTCGTTCGCCCGCTCGGGAACGCGCTGCATCGAGATCGAGAAGATGATCGAGAAAAGGTTGGCGTAACCGATTCCGAATATGGCCACGCAAGCCAGTATGGCCCAGAGCCCGTGGAGGAAGATCATGCCCGCGAGACCTGCCAGCGCGACGAAGACGCTGGCCGCGAAGAATTTGCGTTCGGGGAGTTTCATCAGCAGAATACCTCCGAGGAATGCGCCTACCGTGCGTGCGAAGAAATAGACGCTGTTGCCCATGCCAGCGTCCGTGAGCGGCAGGTTGCAACGCTCCATCAGCAGTTTGGGGAAGGTGATGCCCATGCCCACGTCAACGCCTACCAGGACGAGGATGCCGATGAAGAAGGCCACGATGTATTTGTCTTTGAGCAGCGAGAAGGTATGCCCGATCGAGATGTCGGCGCTGGCGACCTTTTGTTCGGCAATCGGGGTCAGCCACAGCCAGACGAGGGCCAGCAGCGAGATGGCAGCGTAGATCGGGAAGATCATCTTCCAGCCGAGGAAGCTGCCCGTCACGGCGGCCGCGATGATCGGGCCGAGGAACGAACTGACAGCTTTCACGAATTGTCCGAGGGTCAGCGTTCCGGTAAGTTTGTCTCCGGCGATGACGTTGGTCACCAACGGGTTGAGCGATACCTGCAACAGTGTGTTGCCGATGCCGATCAGGGCGAACGCGATCAGTACGGCGGTGAAGTCGTAGGCCGCGAGCGGGACGATCATCGCCGCTACGTGCAGGGCGAAGCTCAGCAGCACGGTCTTTTTGCGGCCGATGCGGTTCATCAGCATGCCCGTGGGGATCGAGAGCAGGAAGAACCAGAGGAAGCAGGAGAGCGAGATGAGGTTGACCATCGTGTCGTTCATGCCCGCAAAGTCGTTCTTGACGTAGCTCGTCGAGACGCCGACGATGTCCACGAAGCCCATGATGAAGAATCCGAACATCACGGGGAGGATCTTGCGCAGTGAAATTTCCTTGTTCATTTGTCTGTTTTTTGGGTGATTTGTATTGCGATTATTTGCTTAATCGTTTAAGTTGAACGAGCAAAAAAAGGGGCTCATTGGTCCCTGAATTCCATCCGGCAGGGGAGCACCTTCGATTCGGGTACGTATTCGCCCGCTTCGGGATCGTTGGACTGGCGGATTTGGTTCAGGAGTATCCGCACGGCGTTGCTGCCGATCTCCTCGATCGGGAAATGGGCGATGTTCATCTTGGGAGCCAGTACGCGGAAGAGCGAGTCCTCGTGCATGCAGGCCAGCCCCCAGTTTCCGTCGTTGATGTCGATGCCGCGGTCGTAGAAATAGCGCAGGGCCTCGATGGCGAGGATGTGCGTGGTGAAGAAGAACGCATCCACGTCGGGCACGGCGCTGAAAATACGGTCCATCGTGCTGTAAATGTTCTCCTGATAGTTGACGTAGGTCACTTCGCCGTAAAGGTCGGGGTTGATGCGGATATGGGCGTCGGAAAGGGCGTTGGCGTATCCTTCGCGGCGCATGTCCATCGTCAGCAGGTGGGGGTTGGTGGTGATGATGGCGATCTTGCGGAAGCCCTTGTTGATCAGGTGTCGCACCAGCTTGTAGCTGCTCTCTTCATTGTTGATGATGACGTAGTTGACGCGCATCTCGGGGAAATAGCGGTCGAACAGCAGCACGGGGTAGCGGCTCTCCACGAGGCGGCTGATTTCGCGTTTCGAGATTTTGGTGGGGGCGATGATCATGCCATCGACCTTTTTCGACCGGAAGAGGCGGATCATGGCATTCTCGCGCTCGATCTCGGAGTTCGAGCTGGCGATCATCAGCGAATAGCCCTCCTTTTCGGCTTCCGATTCGATCTGATGGGCGATGTGGGCGTAGAAACTGTCCGATATGGAGGGGAGGATCAGTCCGATGGTCTTCGAGATTCCGGTGTTGAGGCTTCGGGCCAGCAGGTTGGGTTCGTATGCGAGTTCCCGTGCGCAGGCGAAGACCCGGTTTTGGGTCTCCGCGCTGATTCCTTTTTTGTTGCCTTGCCCGGACAGCACCCACGAAACGGTCGTTTTCGACAGGTTCAGTTTTTCGGCTATGTCTTTGAGCGATACTCCCACGTCGGTTCAGAATAAATGAAAACGGATGTTCTTACAAAGATAAAATTTTTTCTGCATTTTACAAATAGAAAATAGTGAAAAAATCTTATCGCCGGCGGGTGCCTTGCCGTCGATTTTCGTGCCCCGGGGTTCGGTCCTTTCCGACCTGGGTGCGGAGTGTCAGAAATAACACTTTTAAGGTCATTAATCGAAAGTTCGGGCTCTGATAAATCGCTATATTTGTATAAATGCCCGAGGTTGGAAAAGAACTGACTTTCTCGTTTCAGAAAGGCGGAATGCCAATGCGTTCCGCGGCGTGTCCGGCGAAGTTCCGGCCGAGGGGCACTAAAAACGCCAAAAAACGATGACTGACCCGATGTCCCGGCTGCTGAAACTGGCCGTTCCGATCTTTTCCGTCTGCTTTTCCCTCTCCGTTTCCGCCGCCCGGCCCCAACTGCCTCCGGCATGGGACGGATCGTCCGTCCGCTTCGATTCTCGCACCTATGGATATATGCCTCCCGTGCGCATCGTCGCGCAGGAGCAGGCCGACCTGATCTCGGGCGGCGACCTGCTGCTCGAAGCCGGCAACGGGCAGGCCGACTTGCAGAATGCCCGCATCTGCGTGCTCCGCAGCCGCGACGGCCGCCGTCCGGGGTTGTTGCTCGACTTCGGCCTCGAGTTGCAGGGCGGGCTGCGCATCGTGACCGGCATGCCTGCGGACAACAGGCCCGTGAGGGTCCGCATCCGCTTCGGCGAATCGGTCAGCGAGGCGATGTGCGACATCGACGGCGCGAACGGCGCTTCGAACGACCATGCCGTGCGCGATTTCGCGCTCACGCTGCCGTGGCTCGGGGCCGTGGAGTGCGGCGATTCGGGTTTCCGCTTCGCGCGCATCGACTTGCTGGACGATGACCGCGAACTGCATCTCAAACAGGTCGAAGCCGTATTCCAATACCGCGACATACCTTATATAGGATCGTTCCGTTCGAGCGACGAACGCCTCGACCGCATCTGGGCGACCGGCGCCTACACCGTCCACCTCTGCATGCAGGAGTACCTGTGGGACGGCGTGAAGCGCGACCGGCTGGTCTGGGTCGGGGACCTGCATCCCGAGATTATGACCGTCAATTCGGTTTTCGGCTACAACGAGGTCGTGCCGCGCAGCCTCGACCTGGCCCGCGACACCACGCCGCTGCCGGGATGGATGAACGGCATCAGCTCCTATTCGCTGTGGTGGATCATCATCCACAGCGATTGGTATCGCTACCACGGCGACCGGGCCTACCTCGCCGAACAGCGTCCCTATCTGACGGCCCTGCTGCGACAGCTCTTCGAAAAGATCGGTCCCGACGGGCGCGAACGGCTCGACGGCACGCGTTTTCTCGACTGGCCGTCGAGCGGCGATGCCGCGAGCACGGCGGCGGGTCTTCAGTCGCTGACGATCCTGGCCCTCGACGCCGGGGCCGGGCTGTGCGCGGCGCTGGGCGACACCGCGCTGGCCGCCGAGTGCCGTGCCAAGGCCGCGCTGATGCGGAAATGCCCGATCGGGGAGGGCGGCGAGGCCAAGCAGGGGCGTTCGCTGATGGTGTTGGCCGGGCTCGCCGATCCGGTGGCGACTGACCGCGATTACATTTCGAAAGGCGGTTCGAACGGCTTTTCGACCTTCTATGGCTACTATATGCTCCGGGCGATGGCCGCCGCGGGCAATTACGAAGGGGCTTTGGAGCGCATCCGGGAGTACTGGGGCGCGATGCTCGACCTCGGGGCCACGACTTTTTGGGAGGATTTCGATATGGCGTGGCTCCCGGCGGCCCGCATCGACGAGCCGGTTCCGGCCGGAATGCGCGATCTGCACCGCGAATGCGGGGCCTACTGCTATAAGGGCTTCCGCCACAGCCTGTGTCACGGCTGGGCGTCGGGACCGACGGCTTGGCTCACGGAGTACGTGTTGGGCGTCGAGGTCGTGGAGCCCGGCTGCCGCCGCCTGCGCATCGACCCTCATCTGGGCGACCTGGAATGGGTCGAAGGGACTTTCCCGACGCCTTACGGCGCGGTGAAGATCCGCCACGAAAAGGCTCCGGACGGAACGGTGAAAAGCCGCGTCGAGGCTCCGCGCGGCGTGAAAACGGAACTTGTGAAACACAACGGATAACCAACTTAAACAGATTCGATTATGCAACGTATCGTATTGAATGAAATCTCCTATTTCGGCGCCGGATGCCGTTCGATGATCGCCGACGAGGCGCGCCGCCGCGGCTACAAAAAAGCCTTCTTCGTGACGGATGCCGACCTCGTCCGCTTCGGCGTGGCCTCCAAGATCGAGGAGGTGTTCCGCGGAGCCGGCATTCCCTATGAAATTTTCACCGACGTGAAGGCCAATCCGACCATCGCCAACGTGCAGCACGGCGTAGCCGCCTTCGAGGCTTCGGGTGCCGACTTCATCGTGGCGCTGGGCGGCGGTTCGGTCATCGACACGGCCAAGGGCGTCGGCATCGTGACCAACAACCCCGAGTTCGCCGACGTGAAGTCGCTCGAAGGGCCTGCCGACACGCACCGCCGCGCCGTGCCGACCTTCGCGCTGCCGACCACCGCCGGAACCGCCGCCGAGGTGACGATCAACTACGTCATCATCGACGAGGAGGCTCGCAAGAAGATGGTCTGCGTCGATCCCAACGACATTCCGTCGGTGGCCATCGTCGATCCCGAACTGATGTATTCGATGCCCAAGGGGCTGACCGCCGCGACGGGCATGGACGCCCTGACCCACGCCATCGAGGGCTATATTACCAAAGGTGCGTGGACGATGTCCGACATGTTCGAACTGAAGGCCATCGAGCTGATCGCGCAACATCTCAAAGCCGCCGTCGATGACGGCAAGAACGCTGCGGCGCGCGAGGGGATGTCCGTGGCGCAGTACATCGCCGGCATGGGCTTCTCGAACGTGGGGCTCGGCATCGTGCATTCGATGGCGCACCCGCTGGGAGCCTTTTACGACACGCCCCACGGCGTCGCCAACGCCCTGCTGCTGCCCTATGTGATGGAGTACAACGCCGAGTCGGCCGCTGCTCCGAAATACCGCGACATCGCCCGTGCTATGGGTGTCGATACGGCCGGAATGAGCGTCGAAGAGGGCGTCGCCGCTGCCGTGAAGGCTGTCCGCGACCTCTCGCTGAGCATCGGCATTCCCCAGCGGCTGCACGAGATCGGCGTGAAGGAGGCCGACATCCCGGCGCTCTCCGTGGCGGCTTTCAACGACGTTTGCACGGGCGGCAATCCGCGCGACACGTCGGTCGCCGAGATCGAGGCGCTTTACCGCAAAGCCTTTTAACCCGCAGGGCTTATGAAGAACATACGCCTGTGCGCCCTTGCGGCGTGCTCGATGCTTCTGGCGGCCTGCGACGGGCCGCAGGGCTTGGAGGAGGGATTTCACGATCCCTCCTCGGCCGGTATTCAGACATCGGTCTACTGGTATTGGATCTCGGGCAATGTCTCGAAGGATGGCGTTGTCGCCGACCTCGAGTCGATGAAGCGTATCGGTATCGACCGCGCTTTCATCGGCAATATCGGGCTTCCTGAAGCGGAGGGGACTCCCCGGGGCCCCGTGAAACTTTTCACCGAGGAGTGGTATGAGGTCATGCACACAGCCTTGAAGAAGGCTACGGAACTGGGGATCGACATCGGTGTGTTCAACTGCCCGGGCTGGAGCCAGGCGGGAGGACCGTGGATCGAACCCGAAGAGGCGATGCGCTGCCTGGCCACGGTTTCCGCCGAGGTCGAAGGCGGACGGGTGGTGGAGGTCGTGCTTCCGGCCCCTTCGCCCGACTTCACCGACGTGAGGACCGTTGCCGTGCCGCTTCCCGAAGGCGTGCTGAAACTCGACGCGTCATCGGCCCGTGTGAGCGGTTCCGCGGGCGCCGCAAAGGCGTTCGACGGCGATCCTGCGACGGCGCTGGAGTGTGTGCCGGGACGTGATGCGGTGGTGGAGGCGAAACCTGTTAAGGACTTCACGCTCCGGTCAGTACGAATCTATCCGGCCCATATGCCTTTTGCCGTTGCCGCGGAGTTGCAGGCGGTAAAAGACGGTCGTACGACCGTACTGCGCCGCTTCGTCATCGACCGCACGAATCCCTCCCCGGAGGTGGGATTCGATCCCTACGCCCCCGTTACGATCGCCTGCGAGCCGACCGAAGCCGACGTTTTCCGGCTGGTGGTGAGCGGCGCTTCGGCGAACGGCGGTCTGGCCGAGGTGGAATTTTCGGCCCTGCCGCTCGTGGAACGCTATTCCGAAAAATCGCTGGCCAAGATGCACCAGACGCCGCTGCCGTACTGGGACGACTATATGTGGGACCGCCAGCCCGCCGGGACGGACACGACGGCCGCCGTCGCACCTGAATCGGTCGTTGACATCAGCGATTGTCTCGCCGGTGACCGTCTTCGCTGGGAGGCTCCTGCCGGACGTTGGATGATCCTGCGCACGGGCATGGTGCCGACCGGGGTGATGAACGGCCCCGCCTTGGAGGACGGAGCAGGGTTGGAGGTGGACAAATGGAGCCCTGCGCATCTGGCGAAGCATTACGACGCTTTCGTCGGGGAGCTGTGCCGTCGCATTCCCGCCGCCGACCGCAAGTCGTGGAAGGTCATCGTGGCCGACAGTTACGAGAAGGGCGGCCAGAACTTCGGCGACGATTTTTTCGAGGCGTTCGAGGCCCGTTACGGCTACGACGCGCATCCCTACCTGCCCGTGTTCAGCGGCCTGACGATCGGCGACCGCGACCGTTCGGACCGTTTCCTGTGGGACTTGCGGCGGATGATGGCCGACCGGCTGTCGTACGACCATATCGGCGCCCTGCGGGAACTGGCTCACCGCGACGGTTTCACCACATGGCTCGAAAATTACGGACACTGGGGCTTCCCGGGCGAGTTTTTGCAGTACGGCGGCCAGTCGGACGAGGTGGCCGGGGAGTACTGGAGCGAGGGCGAGCTGGGCAATATCGAGAACCGTACCGCATCCTCCTGCGCCCATATTTACGGCAAGAACAAGGTTTCGGCCGAATCGTTCACGGCGGCTTTTTCGCCCTATGCGCGCCATCCCTACCGGATGAAGCAGCGCGGCGACCGCTTCTTCTCGGAGGGCATCAACAACACGCTGTTGCATGTCTACATTTCGCAGGCGGCCGACGGCCCGAAACCCGGTATGAACGCCTTCTTCGGCAACGAGTTCAACCGCAACAACACGTGGTTCGACCAACTGGACCTCTTCATCACCTATCTCAAACGCTGTAACTTCATGCTCCAGCAGGGGCTGAACGTGGCCGATGCGGCCTATTTCATCGGTGAGGACGTGCCGAAGATGACGGGCGTGTGCGACCCGGCGCTACCGGCGGGCTACCAGTTCGATTATATCAACGCCGAGGTGCTGTGCCGTGACGCTACGGTGCGCGACGGCCTGCTGACGCTTCCCCACGGCACGCAATACCGTGTGCTGGTGCTGCCGCGGCAGGAAACGATGCGTCCCGAGGTGCTGGAACGGGTGATGCAGCTCGTGCACGACGGTGCCGTGGTGCTGGGACCCGCCCCGATGCGCACCCCGAGCCTTGCGGGTTATCCGGAGGCCGACGGCCGCGTGCAGGCGATGGCCGCCGAGCTGTGGGGACCTGAAAAGGGAAAACATGTCAACCGTTACGGCAAGGGCATGGTCTTCGACGGTTACTCGATGGAGGAGGTTTTCGAAGCGATCGGCCTTGTGCCCGATTTCGGGCATGACGCATCGCTGCCGCTGCTGTTCGGACACCGTACGACGGACGGCGCTGAGATCTATTTCGTGTCGAACCAGTCGGAGGAGCCGGTCGAATTCACGGTGTCGTTCCGTGTTGCGGACCGCCGTCCCGAGTGGTGGCAGCCTGTGACGGGAGCCGTGCGCGACCTTCCGGCCTGGCGTGCCGAGGGGGCCGTGACGGAGATTCCGATGCGTCTTGAACCGCTGGAAAGCGGTTTCGTGGTTTTCCGTAAACCGGCGGCGGAATCCGTTGCGGAGTTCACGGTCGATGCGAATTTCCCGCGTCCGGAGCTGGTCGCCGCGATGGACGGCCCTTGGCAGGTGCGCTTCGAAGCGCCCGACGGGGGGGGGAATTTCACCCTTGCAACCGATACGCTCGGTGACTGGTCGCAGAGCGCCGACGAGCGTCTGAGCGGATTCTCCGGTACGGCGACTTATTCGACGATCTTTGAAAAGCCCGCCGACGGTGGCGGCCGTATTTTGCTCGACCTGAACCGCGTCGGGGTGATGGCCAAAGTCCGCGTCAACGGCGCTGATGCCGGAGGTGTCTGGACGCCCCCGTACCGGATGGACGTTACGGACCTGCTCCGCGAGGGCAGGAACGAACTCGAAATCGAAGTCGTCAACACATGGGTCAACCGTCTTGTCAGCGACAGCTGCCTGCCCGAAGCGGAACGCCGCACCTGGTCGCCCTATAATCCCTACACACCCGAATCACCGTTGCAGGAGTCGGGGCTGATCGGTCCCGTGACGCTGCAACGGGTCGCGCTGTAAAACTCGTCTGCAAACGAAACTCCCGCACTCGTTCAAGAGTGCGGGAGTTTTCGTATCGGGGTGTCGTCCCTATTTCGAGATCAGGTTCTCCCGCTCGATGTCCTTGAAGTAACGGTAGGTGGCTACGCGCAACTCCTCGGCGGCCGGATCGTCGCACACGAGGATGCCGTTGGGATGCACTTGCAGCGCCGAGATGGTCCACTGGTGGTTGTACGAGCCTTCGACGCCGTGGCGCACCGCGCGGGCTTTCTTGTGCCCCGTGGCGAGGATCAATACCTTTTTGGCCGACAGCACCGTACCCACGCCGACCGTCAGCGCGGTCTTCGGCACGAGGGTCGTGTCGCCGCCGAAGAAGCGGGCGTTGACCTGGATCGTGTCCTGCGTCAGGGTCTTGATACGCGTGCGCGAGTTGAGCGACGAGAAGGGCTCGTTGAAGGCGATGTGGCCGTCCTCGCCGACGCCGCCCATGAAGAGGTCGATGCCCCCGGCCTCGACGATGCGGGCTTCGTAGTCGGCGCACTCCTTCACCAGGTCCTCGGCGTTGCCGTCGAGGATGTTGACGTTCTCGGGCTTGATGTCGATGTGCTTGAAGAAGTTGTTCCACATGAACGAATGGTAGCTTTCGGGATGCTCCTCGGGAAGTCCCACGTACTCGTCCATGTTGAACGTGATGACATTCCTGAACGACACCTCGCCGGCCTTGTGGCGGCGGATCAGCTCCTTGTAGGTTTCCAGCGGGGTCGAACCCGTCGGGAGGCCCAGTACGAACGGCGACTTGGTCACCTGCTCCTTGGCCTTGATCTGCCGGATGATGTAGTCGGCGGCCCACTGGGCTACCTGCTGCGGCGTATTTTCGATGATTAAGCGCATGGTTGTAAACGGTTTGGGGTTAGAACATTTTTACGAAGACCTCGATGGCCTGATACTCGGCCATGCCGAGCCGGTCGTAGAGCTGCGCGGTGTTCTGCGTGCGCTCTTCGGCCCGCTGCCAGAACTCGCGGGGGTCGCTGCCCGGGAAGGGCATGATGTCCTTCTGCGAGAGGTGGCGGTAGATGGCGTGGCGTTTCATGATCAGCTCGTCGGGCGACAGGGGCACGGCCATGTCCACCATGCCGAGGTCCCACTCCATCCATGCGCCGCGGTAGAGCCACAGATGGCACTCTTTCAGCCATTCGTCGTCCTTCACGACTTCCAGCGCGCCGAGCACGGCCTCCATGCAGGTGCGGTGCGTGCCGTGGGGGTCGGCCAGGTCGCCGGCGGCGTAGATCTGGTGGGGCTTGATCTCGCGCAGCAGCTTGACGATGATGTCGATGTCCTTCTCCGTGAGCAGTCCCTTCTTGATACCGCCCGTCTCGTAGAACGGCAGGTTGAGGAAGTGGGCGTTGGTGTCGGGGTTCAGACCGAACGAGCGCACGGCGGCGCGCGCTTCGGCGCGGCGGATGGCGCCCTTCAGATCGAGCAGCGCACGCGGTTCGGGTTCGCCTTTCTTCTTGGTGGCGATGACCTTTTCGACCTCGGTGTAGTGGTTGCCGAAGCCCAGTTCGCGGGCGGTGTCGATATTTTGCAGCACAACGTCGTCATGCACGGCCACGTTGCCCGAGGTCTCGTAGGCGACGTGTACGTCGTGGCCCTGCTGGACGAGGCGGATGAACGTACCGCCCATCGAGATCACGTCGTCGTCGGGGTGGGGCGAGAAGATCACCACCCGCTTGGGGAACGGCGTCGAGGGGACGGGGCGCGTCGAGTCGTCGGCGTTGGGCTTGCCGCCCGGCCATCCCGAGATGGTGTGCTGGAGGTCGTTGAAAACGTCGATGTTGATCTGGTCGAAGGTGCGCCCCTGTTCGAGCAGCTCGCCCAGCGAGTTTTCGATGTAGTCCTTGTAGGTGAGTTTCAGAATCGGTTTCTGAACCACGCCGCAGAGCCATACCACGGCCTTGCGGACGAATTTCGGCGTCCAGTCGCAGGGACCCACCAGCCACGGCGTCTGCTCGCGGGTGAGGAGCTGTGCGGCGTTCTCGTCGATCACCACCTCGATATTCGAGTGTGCTTGCAGGTACGAGGCGGGAACCTGTCCCGTGATCTCGCCCTCGACGACCCTCTGCACGATGTGGGCCTTCTCCTCGCCCCAGGCCATCAGGATGATGCGGTCGGCGCGCATGATCGTGTCGATGCCCATCGTGATCGCCATCTTGGGGGTGTTCTCCAGCCCGAAGAAGGCTCCCGACTGGATCTTGCGGGTGTTGTAGGTGAGCTGCACCAGCCGCGTGCGCGAACGCGAGTAGGAACCCGGTTCGTTGAAGCCGATCTGTCCGTCCTCGCCCACGCCGATGATCATCAGGTCGATGCGGCGCACCGAATGATCGTACGACGCGCAGTACTCCGAAACCTTGTCCTCGGGCATCGTACCGTCGGGAATGTGCACGTTCTCGGGCAGGATGTCGATGTGGTTGAGGAACTCCTCGTGGATGCGGTAGTTGCGGCTCTGCTGTTCGGTCGATTTGATCGGGTAGAACTCGTCGAGGCTGTACACCGCGACGTTGCGGAAACTGATCTGCCCCTCCTCGTGGCGCTTCACCAGTTCGCGGTAGAGACCCAGCGGGGTGCGCCCCGTCGTGAGGCCCAGCACGAAGGGCTGCGACTCTTCGTAGACCTCGTTCGAGCAATGGAGTTCGTTGTACGTGCGGATCGCCTTGACGATGTTGTCGGCGACGTACTGCACGCCTTCGTATTCGTTCTCATAGACCCGCGTGAGAATTTTCTCGTAGCGGTGGATGATGTCGCGGGGAACCGATTCGGCGATCAGTCCTCCGTCTTTGGGCAAGGAATACTTGTTGTTCATGGGTTCGGTATTGTTTAGTCGTTGCTACTTTTCAAACGTCACCGCTTCGAAAAACTCGGGGCGGTGGAAGTCGGGGTTCTCCGTCCGCACGGGCTTCCATGACAGGAAGTGGGGGTGCGAGAGCCTGTCGCCGCACTTGTAGAGGTTCATCCGGGCTTCGAGGCCGCTCCAGTCCGTCAGCGCATGGCGGAAAAGCACCTGCGGGGGGATGGCCAGCGTCAGCGACCAGCGGTTGTCGCCCTCGCGCTCGGCGAACGGTTCGCCGAAGGGGTACGTGGTGAAGCGTTTCACACTCGCCAGCACCTCCGCCGGGGCGGGCTGCACGTCTTCGGTCCGCGACTTGCGTCCCGAGAGGAGCATCCGGCCGATGCAGGTGGTCTCGAAATTGTAGTACAATCCCTCGTCGGGGGCGATGAAGAACTCCACGCACGAATCGGTCCACACCTCTCCGTTGTCCTCGGTGACCAGCGCCGCCGTGTAGCTCTCCGCCACGTCGAAGCGCAGCATCAGCCGGTCGCCCGTGTGGAACATGCGGAACGACACCTCCGGGGCATACGGAAATTCCGCGGGCCAGTTGCAGCATGCGACGGGCTGCGGTTCGATCTCCGCGAAAGCCTGCTCCACGGCTGCCCGGTCGTCGGGCGAAACGCCTGTGATTTTGCGAATTTTCATGGCTTATCTGTATTTGGCCACCGTCTCCCGTACGATGTCACACATCGTGCCGTACTGCTTCTCCATGCTCCGGAGCAGTTCGTACTGGGCGTGCGTGCGCACGAGGTTGTGTTCGGGGTATTTGATCTTATAATAGGTGTCGCCGTCGATGTAGTCCATCAGGAAGCGCAGGACCTGTTCGTAGGTGATGTAGCGCGCCGAGAACGCCAGATTGTCGATCTCCGGCTCGGTCAGCTGCTTCGCCCGCTGCGAGAGGTAGCCTTCGGTGTAGGCGCGGAACATGTCGAGCGACATGCCCACGCGCGAAAGATCGCGGTCGTCCTCCTCGCCCGTGTTGGCATAGGAGCGGATGGCGTCGCCGAAATCGTTCAGCGACGTGGAGTTCATCACCGTGTCGAGGTCGATGGCGCACAGCACCCCGCCCTTCTTGTCGAAGAGGATGTTGTTGATCTTCGTATCGTTGTGCGTCACCCGCGTGGGGATCGTGCCGTCCTCGACCTTCGACCAGAACCCGAGCATCTCGCCGCGCCGCGACTCGATCCAGCCGATCTCCTCCGTCAAATCTTTCACGCGGCCTGCGGCGTCGCGTCCGATCGCTTCGTCCCACTGCACGAAGCGGTGGCGGATGTTGTGGAATCCCTTGATCGTCTCGGCCAGCGGCTCGGTGAAATCCGCCAGCTGGGCCTGGAACTTGCCGATGCCCTCGCCGCCCTTGCGGGCCAGCTCCGGGGAGTCCGCCTTGTTGTAGGCGATGGTGTCGCCGATGAAGACCGACACGGCCCAGTAGTCGCCCTGCGAGTCCACGGCGTAGTAGTGCCCGTCGCGGGTCGGGACGATCGTCATCACCTCGCGCAGGGGATTGCCTCCCTCGGCCACGACGCGGCGGCGGATGTGATCCGTGACTTTGCGGATGTTCTCCATCATGGCCGGGACATCGGGGAAGATGTTCTTGTTCTTCCGTTGGAGGATGTAGTCCGGCGCGCCGCCTTCCGTGCGGATGATGAAGGTGTCGTTGATAAAACCCTCGCCCAGCGAGTCGATTGCCGTGACAGCGCCCTCCAATGCGAATCGGGACGCGATTTTCTGTAATTCTGCCTGCATACGGTGGTTTGGTGGTTAGGTTCTGGTTGCACCCCCAAAGTTACTGAAAAGAACGCAGATTTGCAACCCGCGGCCACGAAAAAGCCTGCGCTTTCCGAAGAAAGGCAGGCTTTCGGGGATTGTGTTATTTGATCGTGCCGAATTCCGGATGCGGGTCATGCGATCCAGCTCGTCAGCAGTTTCATCGCGCTGTCGGGCGTGAACGCGAGCGACCGGGCCGAAGCGGGGATCAGCACCGTTTCGCCCTGATGCACGGGAAGCGTTTCGCCGTTGTCGTCGGCGATCGTGCCGCGGCCCTCGATGCAGATGGCCACGACGAACGAGTCGAGGTCGGTGAGCTCCAGCGTCTCGGGGGCGGTCAGGTCCAGCAGCGACGTGGTGAAATAGGGGCACGAAACCAGCTCCACGCGGCTGTTCTGCGCCGGGGTGTAGTGCGTCCGGTAGTCGGGCAGCACGGTGTAGTCGATGGCCTCCTTGGCCAGCTCGGTGTGCAGTTCGCGGGTGTTGCCGTCGGCATCGCGGCGGTTGAAGTCGTAGATGCGGTAGGTGATGTTCGAAGTCTGCTGGATCTCGGCGATGAAGGCTCCGGCGCCGATCGAATGCACGCGGCCCGCCGGCAGGAAGAAAACGTCGCCCGGATGGATCTGGTAGTCGGCGAGGATGTCGGTGATGGTGTTGTCGGCTACGCTGGCGGCGTATTCGGCGGGCGTCACCTGCTTCGAGAATCCCGAGCGGAGGTGCGCCCCCTTGTCGGCGGCCACGACGTACCACATCTCGGTTTTGCCCTTGGACTGGTGGCGCTCCCAGGCCAGTTCGTCGTTGGGGTGAACCTGGATCGAGAGGTCCTGCCGGGCGTCGATGAACTTGATGAGCAGCGGGAACTCCTCGCCGAAGCGTTCGAAATTCTTCGCGCCCAGCAATCCGGCTCCGTGGCGGGCGATCAGTTCGGGCAGCGGGGTTCCGGCCTCGGGGCCTCCGGCGACGACGGATTCGTTGCCTTTCACGCCCGAGAGCTCCCAGCTCTCGCCGACCTGCTGCTGCGAGGTCTCGATCTGTTTGTAAGGGGCTATCTTGTCGCCGCCCCAGATCAGCGATTTCAGAATCGGTTGAAACTTATACATGGTTTGTCCTATATTGCTTTTTATAACGTTCGTTCGTATCAGCCGGCTGTATTCGCCGCCTCCGGCGTCGTTTACAAGTCTGACCCTCCCCTAAATCCCCTCCTCGGGGACTTGGGTAACGGCTGATTCCGTTGGTTCCGGTTCAGTTCGGGGCCGGCTGTTTATGCGTTTTGTGCGTCCAGCTGGCTTAGGGCGAAGGCGTACGCTCCGACCGAGATGGCCTGGCTGGCGCCGAGCTTCGAAATCGTGACGCCGATGCGTTTCTGCGGGTCGTAGGCCACATAGCGGTCCGTGCCGTAGACCTTCAGGGGCTGCATGCTGCCTTTGGCGAACTCTCGGAACTCCGCGTCGTCGTCCAGGTCATAGACCTTCATCTGCACGCGGTTCAGTTCGTCGCCCGAGAGGGTGTGCATCTTCGAGCGGAGTTCTTTCAGCAGGCTCGGCATGATCCATTTGCGGGCTGCGGTGATGCCGCCGCCGATGACGATCAGTCCGTCTATCAGCGTCACGGCCGTGGCCATGGCGTCGCCGGCGATCTCGCCCATCTCGGCGAAAGCCTGCCGGGCCGCTTCGACGTTGCCTGGGCGTTTGCCGTCGGCGATGTCGCAGATGTCCTTGGGCTCCAGTCCGTGATTCGGGTCGCCCGACAGTTCACCGTAGACGCGCTTCACGGCGCGCACGGCCACGCCCTCCTCGACGATGATCTCCGGCATCTTCTTGTGGCGCAGGCAGAAGGTTTCGACGCACGAGTTGTCGCCGCGGTTAAGGCGGTTATCGACCACGATGCCCACGCCGAAGCCCGTGCCGAAGGTGTAGCCCACCAGATTCTTGTAGCGTTTGGGGCTGTTCAGCGCTTCGAGCCGGGCGTTGACCTGGGGCAGGGCTCCGCCCAGCGCCTCGCCGTAGGCGAACAGGTCGCCGTCGTTGTTGATGAAGACCGGGATGCCGAACGTCGCTTCGAGGAACGGACCCAGTGCCACGCCGTCGCGGAACGACGGGAAGTTGGGCAGATAGCCCCCGATGATGCCGTTGGGGTAGTCGGCCGGTCCGGGGAATGCGAACGAGATGGCCACGGGTTTTTCCGAAAGACGGCTGATGACGGCCCGGAACCCTTCGACCATCGTCGCAAGGCATTTGTCGAGGTCTTCGGCATGCGAAGGCAGGGTGATGGGCTCCACGATGAATCGGTTGGCCTGCATGGCTCCGAACACGAGGTTCGTGCCGCCGGCGTCGAGGGTGATCACCACCCGGTTGTCATGGCTGTACATATTGAGCAGTTTAGTTTGGATGTCGGTGTTTCAATTTACAAAGATACGAATAAGCGAGGGCAATGTCAAATTTATTTGAACATTGCCGAGCGAGAGTATCTAAGGCGCAACCAAAGATACGCATAAGCTGAGAGAAAAAAGCAAGCTCGCCTGCATTTTTTTCCGGGGCGGAGTATCTGAGGCGAAGCCAAAGATAGGTAAAAAACCGAAAACGAAAAAGCCGTCGGCGGCTGCCGGCGGCTTTTTCGTCCGTTTATCGGGATCAGTTGTTTTCGGGACGCAGCTTGCGCACCACGGCGCCGGTCTGCCACATCTCGCTTTCGCGCATCTCGCGCAGCTCTTCGTTGAGCTTCTCGCGGTAGTCGGGCTTGCTGTTGAGGTCGATCGAACGCTGGGCCTCGTTGCCGGCGGCCACCTCTTTGTAGAGCTCCTCGAAGACGGGTTTCGTGGCGTCGCGGAACTTCTTCCACCAGTCCAGCGCGCCGCGCTGGGCCGTGGTCGAGCAGTTGGCGTACATCCAGTCCATGCCGTTTTCGGCCACGAGCGGCATCAGCGACTGCGTGAGCTCCTCGACGGTCTCGTTGAAGGCTTCCGAGGGGGTGTGTCCGTTGGCGCGCAGCGTGTCGTACTGGGCGGCGAAGATGCCCTGAATGGCGCCCATCAGCGTGCCGCGCTCGCCCGTGAGGTCGGAGTAGACCTCGCGTTTGAAATCGGTCTCGAAGAGGTAGCCCGAGCCGACGCCGATGCCCAGCGCCACCACGCGCTCGAAGGCGCGGCCCGTGGCGTCCTGGAACACCGCATAGCTCGAATTGAGGCCGCGGCCCTGGAGGAACATCCGGCGCAGCGACGTGCCCGAACCCTTCGGGGCTACGAGGATCACATCGACATCGGCCGGGGGCACGATGCCCGTGCGCTCCTTGTAGGTGATGCCGAAGCCGTGGGAGAAATAGAGCGCCTTGCCCGGTGCGAGGTGCTTTTTGATGGAGGGCCATACGGCGATCTGCCCGGCGTCGGAGAGCAGATACTGGATGATCGTGGCGCGCTCGGCGGCCTCTTCGATTTCGAAGAGCGTTTCGCCCGGCACCCAGCCGTCGGCGACGGCCTTGTCCCAGCTTTTCGAGCCCTTGCGCTGGCCGACGATGACGTTGAATCCGTTGTCGCGCAGGTTCAGCGACTGGCCGGGGCCCTGCACGCCGTAGCCGATGACGGCGATGGTTTCGTCTTTGAGGACTTCGAGGGCTTTCTTCAGGGGGAATTCCTCGCGGGTTACGACGTTCTCTTCGACGCCGCCGAAATTGATCTGTGCCATGATGTTTGTGATTTTAGTAAAGTTATTAAGTAATATTCGAACGTTATCTTGCTTATGCCGGTTACGCACTCGCCGCCTGGGGCGGCGTTTATGAATCCGACCCCACCCGGCTAAGAGCCTGTATTTTGGGTATTGAGCATCGCACCCGTTCTGCGCATCATTCTTTCTGAAAGCCGTTTCTTAAACGGCCCGCAGGGGGAGATGGCGTACTCTTTGGAGTGCGGATAATTTTTAATTCTTAATTTTTGATTCTTGATTTTTCAAGCTCTTCGAGGTATTCGTTCAGCAGTTCGCGCCGTGACTTGATGATGGCCACCGTGCCGCTGCGCACGAACTGCTGGACGCCGTAGGGCTGCAACAGCCGGAACAGCGCCTGCGTGTCGGCCTTGTGCCCGGTCTTTTCGACGACGATGTAGTCTTCGTCGATCTCCAGAATGCGGACGTTGTGTTTGCGCACGAGCTGTTCGACGCCCCGGCTGCGGGTCACCTTGTAGAGGGCGATCTCCTGCTGCACGACCTCCTCGGGGGTGTAGACGAAGGTCTTCAGCACGTCGATCTTCTTCTCTACCTGCCGCACGAGCTTGTCGATCTGCCCGGGGTCGGTACGCACGACGATCGTGAACTTGTGGATGCCCGGGAGTGCCGATTCGGAGGTCGTAAGGCTCTCGATGTTGACATCGCGGCAGGAGAAGACCGTGGTGATCTGGCTCAGCAGCCCCACCTTGTTTTCCGAAAATACGGTGATGATATATTCCTGTTCCATACGCTGTTTCGTTTTACTCGAACCGGATGTCCGCCACCGGGGCGCCGGCCGGGACCATCGGGAAAATGTTCTCTTCGCTCTCGACCCGCACTTCCAGCAAGAAAGCGCCTGCGGAGGCTTTCATCGCGGCGACGGCTTCTGCAAGCTCCTCGCGGCGTTCGACGAGGCGGTATTCGATCCCGTTGCCGCGGGCGATGAGCCCGAAATCGGGGTTCGTCATCTCGGTGAAGGAGTAGCGGCGGTCGTAGAAGAGCTCCTGCCATTGCCGCACCATGCCGAGGAACGAGTTGTTCAGCAGCACGATCTTCACCGCGACGTGCGACTGGAAGATGGTCCCCAGCTCCTGAATGGTCATTTGCAGGCCGCCGTCGCCGGCGAACAGCACCACTTCGCGGTCGGGGACGCCCAGCTTGGCGCCGATGGCCGCCGGAAGCCCGAAGCCCATCGTTCCGAGGCCGCCCGAGGTCACTATGCTGCGGTTGCGGCGGAATCCGAAATAGCGTGCGGCGTTCATCTGCTGCTGGCCCACGTCGGTCACCAGCACCGCGTCGTTGTCGTAGGCCCGGGCCACGGCATCGACCGCCTCGCCCATGCGGATACGCCCCTCGCCGGGGTGCACCGCCTTGCGGACGACGGCTTCGTATTCGATGCGGTCGCACTCCCGGAACTCCCCGATCCAGGCGCTGTGGTCGCCCCGGCGGATGCGTTCGGTGAGCATCGGCAGCGTCTGTCTGGCGTCGCCCACGACGGGCACGTCGGCGTGGATGATCTTGTCGATCTCCGCGGGGTCGATCTCCAGATGGATCACCTTGGCGTTCTCGCCGAAGTGGGCCGGACTCCCCGTCACACGGTCGTCGAAGCGCATGCCGACGGCCACGATCAGGTCGCACTCCCGGTTCTTGATGTTGGGGCCGTAGTTGCCGTGCATGCCCAGCATGCCCACATACTGCGGGTGGTCCGACGGCAGGGCCGAGAGCCCCAGCAGCGTCGAGGCCGCAGGCATGCCGCTCTTTTCGAGGAACGCCCGCAGTTCGGCTTCGGCGTTGCCCAGCGTCACGCCCTGGCCCACCATCACCAGCGGACGGCGGGCGGCGTCGATCAGCCGGGCCGCCTCGGCGATGCGCTCCGCGTCGGGAGCGGGCGAGGGGACGTAGCTGCGGATGGAGGTGATCTTCTCATACCGGAAGGGGGCCGTGCCGCACTGGGCGTCCTTGGTGATGTCCACCACGACGGGGCCCGGACGGCCCGAGCGGGCGATATAAAAGGCTTTGGCGATGGCCGCCGGAATATCCTCGGTGCGCTTGACCTGACAGTTCCACTTGGTCACGGCCTGCGTGATGCCGACGAAATTGGTCTCCTGAAAGGCGTCGGTGCCCAGCAGCGAGGAGCCGACCTGCCCGGTGACGAGCACCAGCGGCGTGGAGTCCATCAGCGCGTCGGCCAGCCCCGTGACGGTGTTCGTGGCGCCGGGGCCGGAGGTCACGAGGCAGACGCCTACCTGTCCGCTGACGCGGGCATAGCCCTGCGCGGCGTGCACGGCGCCCTGCTCGTGGCGGACGAGGATGTGGCGCAGGCGGTCGCGGTAGTCGTAGAGGGCGTCGTAGACGGGGATGATGGCGCCTCCGGGGTAGCCGAAAAGGGTGGTGACGCCTTCGTGGAGAAACGATTCGATCAGGGCCTTCGATCCCGTGATCGTGGGGTCGGAGGCCGTTTGTCGCTTTTCGGGACGGGGTGTGTTCATAAGCGGGTCCGTTTTTTATTCTTCGTCGATGATGCGCACGGCGCCCTGGTCGGCCGAGCTCACGAGCCGTGCATAGGCCCGTAGGGAGGCCGGAACGCGGCGGTTGCGGTTTGCCGGACGGAACTCTTTCTGAGCGGCCATGCGGGCGGCCATTTCGGTGTCGTCGATCAGGAGGCGGATCGAACGGCGGGGAATGTCGATTTCGATTTCGTCGCCCGTGCGTACCACGGCGATCTCTCCGCCCGAGGCGGCCTCCGGCGAGACATGGCCGATCGAGAGCCCCGAGGTGCCGCCCGAGAAGCGGCCGTCGGTGATCAGCGCGCAGGCTTTGTCCAGTTTCTTCGATTTGAGGTACGACGTGGGGTAGAGCATCTCCTGCATGCCCGGGCCGCCTTTGGGGCCCTCGTAGCGGATGACGACCACTTCGCCCGGCTGCACCTCGTCGGCGAGGATGCCGTTCATGGCCTGCTCCTGCGACTCGTAGACCCGGGCCGGGCCGCGGAAGACGAAGAGTTTTTCGTCCACTCCGGCGGTCTTCACGACGCAGCCCGAGCGGGCGATGTTGCCCGTCAGCACGGCCAGTCCGCCGTCGCGGAAGTAGGCGTGCTCCGCGTCGCGGATGCAGCCCGCCGTGCGGTCGGTGTCGGGCTCCTCGTAGTAGGTTTGCTGACTCCCGAGTTCGCGGCTGTAATGGCCTGCCGGGGCGCTCAGCGCGCGGCGGAGGGCCGTGTCGGAGGCCGTGGGGGAGAGGATGTCGCAGGCGGCGACGGCTTCGCCGAGCGTGCGTCCGTCGATGCGGTGCACCGAGGTGTCGAGCAGCCCGGCGCGGTCGAGTTCGCCGAGGATGGCGAAGATGCCCCCGGCGCGGTTGACATCCTGGATGTGGTAGTGGGAGTTGGGTGCGACCTTGCAGAGCACCGGCACCCGCCGCGAAAGACGGTCGATGTCCTGCATCGTGAAATCCACGCCCGCCTCGTGCGCCACGGCCAGCAGGTGCAGCACCGTGTTGGTCGAGCCGCCCATGGCGATGTCGAGCGACATGGCGTTCTCGAAGGCGGCCTTGGTGGCTATCGAGCGCGGCAGGACCGAATCGTCGCCCGAGAAGTAGTAGCGTTCGGCGTTGCGGACGATGAGCGCCGCGGCGTCCTCGAAGAGCCGGCGGCGGTTGGCGTGCGTGGCGACGATGGTGCCGTTGCCCGGGAGCGAGAGTCCCAGCGCTTCGGTGAGGCAGTTCATCGAGTTGGCCGTGAACATCCCCGAGCACGATCCGCATCCGGGGCAGGCGCAGCGTTCGATCTGCGCGATCTCCTCGTCGCTGCACGTGTCGTCGGCGCCCATGACCATCGCGTCGATCAGGTCCACGCCGTGGCCCCGGAACTTCCCGGCCTCCATCGGGCCTCCCGAGACGAAGACCGTCGGAATGTTCAGCCGCATGGCGGCCATCAGCATCCCGGGGGTGATCTTGTCGCAGTTGGAGATGCAGACCAGCGCATCGACCTTGTGGGCGTTGGCCATGTATTCGACGCTGTCGGCGATGATCTCGCGCGAGGGCAGCGAGTAGAGCATGCCGTCGTGGCCCATGGCGATGCCGTCGTCCACGGCGATGGTGTTGAATTCCGCGGCGAAGCATCCGAGGGCTTCGATCCGCTGTTTGACGTACTGGCCGATTTTGTGCAGGTGCACGTGGCCCGGCACGAACTGGGTGAACGAGTTGGCGATGCCGATGATCGGGCGGCCGAACTGCTCCTCGCGCATGCCGTTGGCCCGCCAGAGGCTTCTGGCTCCCGCCATCCGGCGGCCCGTCGTGGTGACGGCGCTTCTGAGTGTGTGTTTCATCTTTCGGTTTCGGTTTCAGTCTGTGTTCCGGCCCGTGCCGGAAACGAAAAGACCTTTCCCCGGCAGGAGAAAGGCTTTATCATATTCGTCGATCATGCACGCCACCTTTCTCCCGCTATCTTCTAAGGACGACGAGGTGCAGGGTAATGACGATAATGATCGAATGAAGCATGGTCTGTTTTTCGTATTCGTTCGAAACAAAAGTATGGATATTGAATCACTTAACCAAATAATTTCCTAAAAAAATTTAATATTATGACAGTCCGGAAGCAGATTGCCCGATCGGCTTCGCATCTGTCCGCTCACGGCCCGGTTTGCTTACGATTTGATACCCCGATTTTTGCCCCGAAATGCCTGTTCGGGCCGTTTTTTGCCGGAGACGGCGCGCGGAGCTCCTCCGAACCTTTCATTTTCGAGCCCGGAATCTCTTTTTTCGCCTTTCGGGACTACTCCTAATATATATAAAAAGCCCCTCTGCATTTTCCGGGGCACTCTTACGAATTGTTACTTCGATTTGGATTTCTGAAATATTTGTTTTATATTTGCCGACGATGGTTATTGAACGGCATATCACGATGACTGGACGAGGTTGCGGATTTATCGGCAATCCCGTTGTTCGTACGTATGTCTTCACGACCGCCGCGACCACGACGACTGCCACGATGACTACGACCCCTGTGGGGGTTCGATAGTCAATATTCCGTCCGCATACCTGGTATGCACTTCCGGCCAAGGCTGCCGGAGCGGAAACCAGATCGGTTCAAGGTAGTCAAATTCAATAGAAAATTTCAATTATGAAACATATCCGAGTTTTCGCCCCCGGAACGGTGGCGAATCTGGGCTGCGGGTTCGACGTGATGGGGCTGACGCTCGACGGTGTCGGCGATTTGCTGGAGATCGGCGCCGAGGAGGGCGCCGAAGGATTGGAGATCCGCAACCTGAGCGGGATGAATCTTCCCGAAAATATCGAAGAAAACGTCATTACGCCCGCCCTGCGGGCCATGCTCGCGGCATACGGCCGTCCGGTGCGGATCGAGGTCACGATGCTCGAAAAGATCGCTCCCGGCAGCGGCATCGGGTCGAGCGCGGCCTCGTCGGCCGCCGCCGTCTACGGGCTCAACGAACTGCTTGACCGCCCCTTCTCGGGCAAGGAGCTCGTGGAGTTCGCCATGATGGGCGAGGCGCTGATCGGCGGCACGCCCCATGCCGACAACGTGGGGCCTGCGGTGCTGGGCGGCGTGGTGCTGATCCGTGGTTACAAGCCGTTCGATATCGTGCGGCTGCCCGTGCCCGACAACTTCTTCTACGCCGTGGCGCATCCCGCCATCGTCGTCAGCACGAAGGATGCCCGCGAGGTCCTGCCGCGCGAGATCCCCTTGTCGAAGGCCGTCGAGCAGTGGGGCAACGTCGGGGGGCTGGTGGCCGGATTCGCGCTGCGCGATGTGGCGCTGATCGGCCGTTCGATGCACGACGCCGTCGTGGAGCCCTATCGCAAGGGATTCATTCCCGGATACGACGAGTTGAAAGAACTGGTGCTGGCTGAAGGCGCGCTGGCGATGAATATCGCCGGATCGGGGCCGTCGGTCTTTGCGCTGGCCTCCGATTACGGGGTGGCGCAGCGCATCGCGGCGCAGATGGAGCGTCATTTCCAGCTGCGGCAGATCGGCTGTCACACTTATGCGGGCCGCGTGTCGAACGCCGGAGCGCGGGTCGTAGAGCAATAAAACCATAGAACGATGAAATTTTACAGTACGAGAGATACGAAACGGGCCTGCGGCTGTTCGCTCCGCGAGGCCGCGATGATGGGGCTGGCTCCCGACGGCGGGTTGTTCGTCCCCGAACGCATTCCGCAAGCCGACATGGCCGAGGTCGAACGGCTGGCCGGGGAGTCCTACGCCGCGATGGCGGGCTATCTGGCCGGGTTGTTCTTCGGCGACGATTTCGACCCGCAGCTCCTGCGGCGGGAGCTGGAGTCGCTGTACGATTTCCCCGTGCCCCTGCGGGCGGTGGGGTGCGGACGCTACACGCTGGAGTTGTTCCACGGTCCGACCTGCGCCTTCAAGGATTTCGGCGCCGGGTTCATGGGGCGTGCGATCGGCCTGCTGGGGGCCACTGGCGAGCGACTGGTGATCCTCACGGCCACTTCGGGCGACACGGGCAGCGCCGTGGCGCACGGGTTCTACGGCGTGCCGGGCGTCGATGTCGTGGTGCTCTATCCCGAAGGGAAGATCAGCCGCCTGCAAGAGTGTCAGATGACCGCCCTCGGGGGTAACATCCATCCGCTGCGGGTCGCCGGAACGTTCGACGACTGTCAGCGGCTGGTGAAGGAACTCTTCGCCGATGCGGAGTTCCGCAAGCGGCGGCGCGTGACCTCGGCCAATTCGATCAACCTCCTGCGGTGGATTCCCCAGGCATTTTATTACTTTTACGGCTATTGCCGGTGGCGGCAGGCTGCGGGCGGCGACCGTCCGGTCATCGTCGTGCCGAGCGGCAACTACGGCAATCTGGCCGCGGGGATGCTGGCGCAGCGCATGGGACTGCCCGTCGGGGGCTTCGTGGCGGCCTCGAACATCAACGACGTGGTGCCCGAATTCCTCCGCACGGGCGTCTACCGTCCGCGGCCGTCGGTGCGGACTCCGGCCAATGCGATGGATGTCGGCGCCCCGAGCAATTTCGAACGCATGCTGTGGCTTTGCGGAGGCGATCCCGAGGCCCTGCGCGTCGAGCTGGAGGGATTCCGCTGCGACGACGCCTGCATCCGCCGCACGATCGACGAGCTGTACGAGCGTCACGGCTATTTCTCCGATCCCCACAGCGCCGTCGGGTATGCCGCTTCGATGGCGGTCGGCAAACCGGGATTTTACCTTTCGACGGCCCATCCCGCCAAGTTCGGGGAGGTCATCGCCTCGGTGACCGGGGCCCGGGTGCCGCTTCCCGAACGGCTCGAGGAGCTGACACGCAGGCCGCAGCGTTCGGAACCCCTTGCCGTCGATCTCGCGGCCCTCGAAGCGTACGTCGAAAAGGTCTGAATCCGCCCGGCTAAGAGCCGGGTTTGAGAAAAGGTCAAAGTGCAGAACAGGTTTCGATACGGGAACTCCTGCCACCGACCCTATAACCCGCTTTTTAGCGGGCAGCGGGCTGAAAACAAATGGCGGGCTTAATATTTGTTTCTTTTCATTGTGTTTTTATTTTGCTTTTGTTTATATTTGTTGCGTAAAAGCAAAATAAACTACCGATGAATCTCAAACGTCTGCTCTCTTTTCTGATTGTTCCGCTGTTGCTGACGGCCTGCCCCTCGGGCCGTAACCGTGCGGATGCTCCCGATTTAGGCAAACTGCCCCGCACGATCCTGTCGGGCGAACAGGGCCCGTTCCACGTGCAGGGCATCGCCGTCGATCTCGAACGCGGTTACATCTACTTCTCCTTTACGACCAAACTGTTGAAAATGGACCTCGCGGGGAACCTGATCGGCAGCGTCGATGGCTTGACCGGGCATTTGGGCTGCCTGACGATGAATCCCGCCGACGGGCGTGTCTACGGCTCGCTCGAATACAAGGACGACGCCATCGGCAAGGGCATCCGCAAGACCCTCGACGGGGAGTCGGAGGGCGCGGACCAGACGGGATTTTACATCGCCGTATTCGACGTGGACCGCATCGTGCGTCCCGATATGGATGCGGAGCGGGACCGCGTGATGACGGCCGTTTATGTCAAGGAGGCCGTTGACGACTATTTCGCGGAGACCGTGAACGGCGGGCGGACGGTGGCCCACCGTTTCGGATGTTCGGGCATCGACGGCGTAACCTTTGCGCCCCGCTTCGGCAGCGGGGAGGAGGGCGATTGGCTCTATGTGGCCTACGGCATCTACGGCGACACGCTGCGCACGGACAACGACTATCAGGTGCTGCTGGCCTACGATACGAAGGAGTGGAAACGCTATGAACAGCCCCTCTCGCAGTCGAACCTGCACAAGAGCGGCCCGGCGGCCCCCGACCGCAAATATTTCGTCCGCACGGGCAACACCTCCTACGGCATTCAGAATCTGGCTTACGATCCGGCTTCGGGCAACCTCTATGCGGCGGTTTACAAAGGCAAGAAACCGCACTATCCGAACTGGTCGCTCTTCGTGATCGACGGCAGCAAGCCCGCTCGTCGGGAATCCTTGCAGGGTTTCGACACCCCGACCGAGGGCGAGGTGCTCTCGTTGGTGGAGGCCGGAAATCCGGACGGCGGCATCGGCGGATGGAATTTCAAATGGGGTGCGACGGGGTTGTGCCCGTTAGGCGGCGGTTATTTCTACATTTCGGAGAACGCCCGTTCGAAAGAGACCCGCCAGCAGAGCAGCACCGTCCGTCTGTACGAATGGACGGGCGATGCCGCGACTCCGTTCCGGGCGGTGGAGTAGCATCTCCCTCCCCTCCGGATCGGGATGCGGACGTTGCCGTTGTTCCCGGCTGCGGCTCCGATTGGCATCCTTCCAAAACACGACAGGTTGATTGAGTAAATATTGGACGACACGCTTTTCGACGCAATTAATGCGCCGGAAAGCGTGTCGTCATAGAGGACAGTTCGCTGCCACTCCTTTTATTCCGCCTTTTTCAGGAACGGATAGCAGGTGAAATTCTCATCGGCGATCCGGTAATAGGGCACATATTCGATGCCTGCTTCGGAACACTCTACTTTGAACCGCAGCGGGTCATTGTTTTCCGGTTTCAGCTTCGACGGCAATTCCGATGGGGAAACCGGGATGTCGAGGAATCCCTTCTCTTCGGACGGACTCATGGCCGCCATCAGCAGCGGGCCGTACTCCAATGCATAGGCTTCAGTGTCTTTGAAGCCTTCGGCCGTGCCGTTGTATTTGGTCAGGCGGAAGCCTATGGGCAGCGTGAATGCGATTACATCGCCCTTTTTCCAGGTCCGTTTCAGTGCGAGATAGCTGCCCGGTCGGCCGGCTCCGACCCGCTTCCCGTTGACGGTCACCTCCATAGGCGCATCGGCCCATTGCGGAACGCGGAGACGTATGTTGCTGTATGCTTTGCCGTTTCCGGGCGATACGGTAAGTTTTACTTCGGGATTCTCGGGAAACGCGGTCTGCATACGAACAGACATTTCATTGCCGTCCGACTGTGTCCATTCGATCGTGGATTCGTTGAAGAGATTGACGTAGATGCCGTCGTCGGCTATCGAATAGATGAATTCGGGCAGAGCTCCGAACCATCGCGTACCCTGGCCTTCGCAACAGGTATTGTGGTTTTCGCCCCGGTTTTTGTGGCCGACGAGCATGGCGTGGTAGATGATGCTGCCGTCCTGGGTCTGGTTGGCGATTCCGACGTTGTAGATTGATTTTTCGATTTCGTTCGCATATTTCTCTTCGTCGGGGAAAACGGCATGAAGCTGCTGGTTGAGGAACGACCAGAACGAGTTGCCGCAGAGTTCCCCCGTTCCCAGCCGCAACAGATAGGATTTGGGCGGGTATTCGAGTTTTTCGCAGATGCTGATGCTGCCGCCCGTGTGCTGGAAATAATCGTGATAGATGTCCCAGCCGCCCAATACGGCTTCCAGGTAGCGTTCCTCACCGGTGGCCATATACATATCCATATAGGCGTTCAGGGTGACGATCAGGTAGCAATGGGGACGGTCGTAGGGGATTTTCCAGATGGCGTCCACGTCTCTGTCGGCCAGCTGGTCCATCCAGAAATTCTCCTGGTAGTAACGCTGGGCGACCTGAATGTCGAGAGGTTTGCCTACCGGAGTGTGGTAGAGCCGGGTGCTGGGGATGATGCCCTGGCGGCCGAACGCACCGCGGCGCACCAGTTCGGGCAGGTAGGGACAGGTGTTGAACCAGTCGTAAAACTTCCGCAGCATGGGGTAGGCTTTGGTGTTTCCGGCGATGGCGGCTTCGAGCAGGCCTTGTGATACCCACGAACGGCAATAGCCGCCGTATTCGAAGACCAGAATCTCGTTTTCGGGATACCCGACCAAGTAACCGTTCGGTTCGGCGCATTCTTCGATGCCGTCCACGATTTGGTTCATCCGTTTTCGCAGTTCGGGATCGTCTTTCCAGCGAAGCTGGTTGCCCGTACCCATCAGGAATCGCCCTGCGACGGACCCCGGCAGGTATTTGAGCCATTCGATGTCGATGTCGCGGTCCTTCTTTTCGGAGACGGGTTTGCCGGCGCGGATGCGGAAGTCGCGCAGCATGTCGTTGACGGTGAACGAGGTGAGGAGGTAGTGGGCGTTGCGGTCCATGACCTCGCCGAACAGTCCGCCGACCCTGACCCCTTTGTGCGGGACGCGGAGTTCCGCTTTGACGGGACGCCACGAATCGGGTGAAGTGACATTCTCCGGGCAATCCAATACGGCGAGTTCGCCCATCGGACGGGGGGCCCGCAATAATTGATGTTTACCCAGATACCCCCGGCCGGAATCGCTGAGCGTGCGTCCTTCGGCGATGTCCTTACCGCCCGATATTACCTCGAAACGCCATAGGTCGAACGAGTATTTTTTCTGGAATTCGGGCAGTTTGGTGACCGTCAGCCGCACATAACGGCCCGAAACCGGTTCGGACGGGGCGTAGGAATCCACCTTGTCCACGATCGTGACTTCATAATCCTTTGCTGTTTGATCGGAGATCAAGCGGGGGTTGACGAAGGCTTCGTTGTCGGCGGCTTCGAGTTTGAAGCGCACCGGAAACCGGGGACGCCATACGGCGAGCCACCAGTCCCAGATAACCGGATAGAGTTTTACCTGATCTATGGGATAAGAACGTCCTAAATCGACCTGCATCCAACAGGTGTCGGTCGGGGAGTCGGCTGGCACGGAGCTGTAAACCGAGTAGTTGGCCAGCTTGGCTATTCGTTCCACGCCCATCGGGCCTCCTTTCAGGTCGGGCACCTCCTGTGCCGGAGCGGTCGTACAGACAGCTCCGGCCAGCAGTGCGGCGCAGATCAATAGCGTTGTTTTCTTCATCGTTCCGGATTATTTTCCTCTTCTTTGATTCAGTTTTTGCAATCCGACAGCTTCACCCAGAGCATTAAGCATACCGTATCCGAAGCGGTTGTCGGGAAGCAGGTAGTGTCCTTCGCTCCATTCGTTGAAGCATGCGATGGTTACGAAGCGCGGCACGTCGGGATGCCGGTTCAGATAAGCGAACGACGCTTGTACGAATGCTTTGAAAGCTGCGGGACTTTCGTTGACGAATATCGTGCATCCGGGCCATTTCGTGCGGTCGGGTGTCGCGGGACGGTTGGCGGGTGCGATGTAGCGGGGCGTGGAGTCCCATCCGGCTCCGACTGCCGGGACGTAGGGAACCTGATGCGTCTCGTAACCTTCATCCCAGACTTTGAACGCCACATCGGCCGCCGCAACGCCGTAGTCGGGCAATTCGATCTCTTTGGATTGATAGCGGCCTGCGATCCAGTCCAGCGGATTGTATGATCCGGAGGTGTCGTATCCGGCCTCTTTGTTGTGTCCGGAGGTGAATCCCGTGATGTGGAAATGGATGCCCGCATGTCCCAGTTTTACGGCCAGCCCGCGCAACTCGGTGAAGAGTTTCTGAACCCCTTCCAGTCCGAGTTTCTGTTCCAGACGGCGGGCATCCCAGATGCAGATGACGGGTTTTCCGTCGATTTTCCAGTAGTTCGGTTGGTTGAAATAACGGGTAACGATGTAGGAAAGGCTTCGGAAAGCCTCCTCATAGGAAAAGTCCGGGGCATCGAAACTGGGCGGATAGGCGTTGCTTCCGTCGGTCTGCTTCGTGGGATAGAGGATATACCACGGATGATTGGTCCACATGCAGGCGAATTTCACGTCGTTGGTGTTCTTCGCTTCGAGGAACCCTTCTTCGAGCGCCTCGTGGAGGCAGGGCTTGCCGTCGTACCAATACCAGTCCCAGATCAGTACGTCGATGCCGCTGTTTTTGCAGAGTTTGTTGTAGACCTCCCAGGTCGAAGGCAGGCTTTCATCCAGTTCTCCTAGCAACGGAGTACGCGGCTGTTGGTGCCCTTCGAACCAGGGACGTGCACTTCGGATGAGGTTGTATTCGGTCCATCCGGGGGAATAGAGCTTGTTGTGGAGGGCCGAGGCGTGATAGTTCGGGAATACATAGGCGGCCACTTCGAGTCCTTCGGGCTTTCGGAGCAATGACGGGTCTCCGACCAGCGTCTGCAAGTCGTCGGGAAGACGGTAGACCGGGGACTGTTTCTGATCTTTTTTTGCTTCGGCTCCGGTGATGCCGATGAACAGTGTCAGAAACATCACGTAACTGAATTTGAACAGTGCTTTTTTCATGTGTGTGCGCATTTATTTTTCAGATTTGGTTTTAGCTTCGACTTTGGTCGGTTGGGGACCCATATAGGAATACTTCATACCGCCGAAGTCGATCACGATTTTCTGAATCATCATGCCCGGATGGGCGGCGAAGATGCGGACGGTGTGTTTGCCCGGTTCGGAGATCATATGCGAGGTTTTGTTGATGCGGCAGTTGCGCATGATGCTCTGTATCCAAAGCGTGCTGTAATAGGGCGCTCCGGCTTCGGGCAGGTAGACGGGGCTTCTGTCAACCATCACGCCGTAGCGCGTACCGTGTTCATCGTCGAGCGGGAAGAGCGGCACCATGTAGGTATAGACATCAATAGGACCCGTGGTGAAAGAGTAGAAATCGTATTCGATCATCGGATAGCGGTCCAGCGGAGCCGGCGCCACGTAATTCGAGGTCAGTTCCAGACCGGGGTAGAAGTCGGCCTTGGCGAAGGGATCGCCCAACTGCACGACGGTGTCTTCGAATCCGTAACGTGCGATCTTGTCGAATGTGATGCCGTGGCGTTCGAATTTGCGGTGGAAACCCGCGGCGTCGATCGACACTACGCCGTTATCCTCCACGTAGAGGCCGGCCAGGCTGTCGCGGACGATCTCTGCGGGATTGAACGCCGAGACGTATACGGTTTTCTCCGCTCCGGCGCCCTTGAATGCGATCCGGGCGCTGAGATTGCGGCCTTTGGGCGCCTTGTCCCAGTCTACCGAGACGTTCACCCGCTGTTCGTAGGGGGTGCTGCCGGCCGTCTTGTCGAGTTTGATCCACGGTTCGGACGGCTGCGCACTCCATTCCAGCTCGCCGCTGCCCGTGTTGAACACGTCAACGTAATAGGATTTGTCGGTGAAGGGGTTGAAGGTGGGCAGCGTGTGGAAGTTGCCCATTCCGGTGTGGAGCGTTTCGCTCTCGGCGTGAACGCCCAGTCCCGGTACGGCTGCGGGTTCGACCTTTTTCGTAGGCGGGACGTAGATGTCTCTCCAGCCGCCCTGTGCCAGTGTCATCATGTAACGCCATTTGCCGTCTTTGAGCTCGTTGTAATCCTTCGTGATTTTCCGCAACTCGTCGATGGCGGCATTCACGCGTTCCCGGACCTGATTGGCCGACACGCGCCCCTGTGCCGCGTACCAGCGGTTGCGCTGGGCTTCGAGGAACGCGATATTGAGCAGTGCGGCGCCTTTGACCGGATAGTAGACCAATTGGAAGAAACCCGGTTTGGAGTCTTCGTCCAGTTGTGCATAGATCGCATCGGCCTCTGCTGAGATGGCTGCGTAACGGGCCGTGCGCCGTTCGGCTTCGTGGTAGTTGTCCTCGGCGAAATGCTGTTCCAGGTGGTGTTGCATGTGCTCGGGCTTGCGGGCGAAGGCCAGACTGAAATATTCGTCGAAAATGTGCTGAAGCGCGTCGCGGTGCTGTTCGCCGAAATATTTCGACAGCGTGTTCGCGTAGTAGAACCCGACGTTTTCCACCGTGAAGGCGTCGATGTCCCACGCCATGTCGAGGAAGAGCGAAAGGGCGTTTTCGGCGGGTTTGATGTCGCCTACGTTGGCGAGCCAGATGCGGTCGGCCGTGGTGTCGTAAGCCCTTTTCAGTTCGGTGTACATCTGTACCGGAGGATTGGTGTTGATCCACAGGAAATTCATCGGGGACCCCAGTACGAGAGGTGGTAGTAGACGCCCGAACGTCCGCTGCGTTTCTGCTCTTCGGCATTGCTCAGCCGCTTCATGTAACCGAAATCGTCGTCGCCCCAGACGATAGTCACGTCGTCGGGGAGTTTCATGCCGTGTTCGTAGGTGTGCAGCACCTCCTTGTATGGGGTGAAAGCCTGCGGGATCTGATCGGCGGGTTTGCCGAGCACGTCGCTCAGGATCTGCCGCTGGTCGTCGAACACCTTTTCGAGCACTCGGGCCTGCTCTTCGAGGGTCAGATTGCCGGCCATTACGGCGTCGTGGATGCCGCGCATCGCCAGCGTGTAGACATTCTCATAGGCGCCGTTCTCTTCGACCCGTTTGCGCAGCACCTTGTTGATGCCCTCCTTGTTGGTGACGTAGTTCCATTCGCCCATCGTCTTGCGGTCCCATTCGCTGGCGTTATTGAACAGCAGGGGCTCGCAATGCACCGATCCCATGACGATTGCTAGACTGTCGGCGACCAGTTTGTTGTCGGGATAGTAGTTGAACGCCTTGGTGCAGGAGTGCATGGCCGGACAAAGGTAGTTGCCCTTCATGCGCAGGAGCAGTTCGCAGATTTTCGAATAGGTTTTGGGGCCGATGTCGCCCACTTCGGGCTCGAAGGTTTTGGCGGCCCAGGGCTTGAGTCCGAAATCCTCGTCGTTGATGAACAGACCGCGGTATTTGACCGACGGCTCTTTCGAACGGTAGGATTTTACGTCCAGCGTAAGGCGGTCCTTTTTTGCGACGGGAACGTCGGCCCACCAGTACCACGGGCTTACGCCGATAGCCTCCGATACGGAGAATACGCCGTAGGCGGTGCCCCGGCGGTCTGACCCGGCGATGACCAATGCTTTGCGGATGCCGGCAGCGGGGCGCTCCACGACCTCGACGGCGTATTGCTCCCAGCCGCCCCTGATCTTGTCCACGTTCAGCCGACCTTCGGACACCAGTTTGTCGATCAGGCTGTTATGTCCCAGCGTGCCGATCACTACGATCGTCGCTTCGTTGGCTGCGGGCAGCGTTCGGACGGTGGCGCTGCGGCCTGTCACCAGGCCGATGTCCTGCGAAAGAAACCCGGCGGCACGTTTCACTACTTCGAAGTCCCGGCTGTCGTAATAGAGGGTCGCCCCGGAGTTCTTGCCGGCCAGCAGAAACTGACTGCCGGCGGGTTTCCCCGTCGCCAGGGAAATTTGCGCAATCGCTCCGGCAACTCCGCATACAGAGAGCAGCGCTGTCAGGACCATCGTTCTAACACACATTCTTGTCATGTCGTTTTCAGGTTTTATGGTTAAAAAAGAGGAGTCGGTTGCGGGGTGTCCGAAGGGTGCCCGTCGCGCACCGTCGGCCATCCGTCGATCCACTCGATCTTGTCGAGCAGCAGTTTGCGGCCCCGCGGGTCGCGGGAATCCACGGCGTGATAGAGCAACCAGTCGTCGCCCGCCTTGTCGGTGATGATGTCGGAGTTGTGTCCGGGCCCTGCGAAACGGTCGCTGCGCCGGATGACCACCTCGTAACCGTTGTCGAGCATCCCTTTTCCGGATTTGTCGGTGTAGGGACCCATCAGGTTGCGGGAGCGTCCGACGACGGTGGTGTAGGTGCTGTTGAGACCTTCGCAGCAGGACCCGATCGAGGCGAAAAGGTAATAGTAGCCGTTCCGTTTGTGGATGTAGGTCGCTTCGAAAGCCCTTCCGGCGATTTGCTTCGGCTCGCAGCCCGCCTTCACGGCCAGTCCGTCTTTGGTGAGCTCCACGGCATAAATGCCCCAGAAGCTGCCCCAGAAGAGGTAGTTGCGGCCTTTCTCGCGGACGAACTCCGGGTCGATGGAGTTGAATACGCCGATCGTGTTGCTGCGGAACAGAGGCCCGTGGTCTTTGAAAGGACCCTGCGGGCTGTCTGCCGTCGCCACGCCGATACCGCATGTTTCGCTTCCGCCCCAGTAGGACATCGAGTAGTAGAGCAGGTATTGTTTTTTCAGCCGGTTGATATCGGGGGCCCAGAGTCCGCCTTTGGGTTCGAATGTGGGGCGTGTTTCCTTGCTGAAAGCTGTGCCGACGCGCTCCCAGTTCACCAGGTCGGAGGAACGGACGATAGGGATGCTGTAACCGTGGCCTTCCGTGGCGTAGAGATAGAAGCAGCCGTCGTCGGCACAGATCACCGTCGGGTCGGGCATGTCGAAATCCATGACCGGATTGGTGTAGGTGTTCTGGGCCCGGATGCCGGACGCAGGGAAAAGAATGCCGCAGAGAACCAGTGTTTTGAGGAGTTTCTTCATCGGGTTTTATTTGTTTTGTTGTTTATCGGATGACTTCGGTTGGGGGAGGTCCGGCGTAGGAGCGTTTCATGCCGCCGAAGTCGAGGACGATCTTCTGGACTACGACGCCCGGATCTCCGCAGATGATCTTGACGGTGTGCTTGCCGGGGCGGTCGATGTGCAGCGTGGTTTTCTTCACGGCGCAGTTTTTCAGTACGTTTTCATACCAAGCCTGTGCATATTCGAACGAAGAGGTCGTGGGGTTCATCACCGGGCCTTCGTCGATCGCCACGCCGTATTTGGTCTCCGTCGATGAGGTTTCATGGGCGAACGGGCGGTCGGCACTCAGCGGAAAGGTGGGCAGCATGTAGGTGTATACGTCTACCGATCCGCTGCTGAAACTGTAAAAATCGTATTCCAGACGAGGCGTATTGCGGCCTCCGGTACGCTGCACGCTGCTCAGGGGATGTCCCATCATGACGGCTTCCTTTTCGTATCCGAGGTTTTCGATGAGCGTCATTTTCACCTGCTCGTTCTCAAATTTGCGATGGAAGCCGGCGGCCGGGATCGAGACACATCCGTTGTCCTCCACATACAGGCCCTTGATCGTTGCCGGTGCGGGAGTGGCGGGGTTGAAGACCGAGACGAGTACGGTCTCCCGTTCGCTGCCGGCGTCGATGCGGACCGATCCCAGGATGCGTTCTCCGACGGGAACCTTTTCCCAGTCGATCTCTACGGTCAGTTCCTGTTGCGTGGAGGTCGTTCCCGACGTGTGGTCGAGGCGAATCCATTCGTCGGAAGGAGAGGCGGTCCAGACGAGCGGCCTGTCGCCTTTGTTGAATACGTCGATCCGTCCTGTGCGGCGGGTGTAGACGCTGAAAGCAGGCAGCGCGTGGAAACTGCGCTGACCTTTAAGTACGTCCTCCGACTCGACCCAGACGCCCAACGATGCTCCGGACTGCAAGGTGACGCTGTCCAACTCCGGCAACTGGTAATAGGAGCAGGCGAAGCCCTGGCGTGTCGTCATGATTCGGTTCCACTTGCCGCCGAGCAGTTCGTTGTAGCCCGCTGTAAGGTTTTGCAATGAATCGTAATGCGCCCGGACCTCATCGCGCAGCGGGTTGGCGGCGGCACGGCCCTGCCGGGCATACCAACGGTTCCGCTGCCCGTCGAGAATCATTTTGTTGAGCTGTTCCGAGGCTCGGACGGGATAGTACAACAACTGGTAGAAAGCGGGCTTTTCAATCTCCGGAAGATTGGTCATCACCTTTTCGACGAGTTTGCCGATACGGTCGTATTCGGCTATGCGTCGGCTGGCTTCCCCGTAGTTGGCGCAGGAGAAATCCGTGTCGGTGTTTCGTTCCCGCCCGTGTTTGTCGGTCGCCCATTGGTATCCCCATCCCATCAGTTCGGGTTTGCGCTGAAAGGCCAGGTCGTAGAACGTCGCGGTGATTTCGCGGAAAGTGTCGTAATATTGGCTGCCGAAAATCCGGCTGAGCGTCCGGGCCTGATAATCGGCCGCATTCGCGTAGTCGAACCGGTCGATGTCGTATGCCATGGCCAAAAAGAGGTCTACGGCCGGTTCGCAGGCCTTGATGTCGCCGGCATTCAGCAGCCAGATGCGGTCGGCTGTGGCGTCATAGGCTTTGCGGAGCTCTTCGTACATCAGCGCCGGCGAGGTCGAAGAAATCCAAAGATAGTCGTGCGGTTTGCCCAGATAGGAGGCGTGGTAGTAGACACCGGAACGTCCCGAACGCTTTCGTTCGCGCTCGCCGCTCAACCGTTTCATGTAGCCGTAGTTGTCGTCCGGCCAAATGATCGTCACGTCGTCCGGCAGTTCGAGACCGTTTGAATAGACTTCCAGCACCTCCTTGTACGGGGTGAAAGCCTGTGGGATCTCCTCTCCGGGTTTGCCCAGCTCATCGACGAGCAGCTGCCGCTGGTCGTGCAGGGCGCCTTCCAACTGGCGGACGCGTTCTTTCATGTCGCTGCTGCCGGTCATGGCCCGGTCGTGGAGGCCGCGCAGAGCCAGCGTATAGACGTTTTCGTAAGCGGCATTCTCCCGGACACGCCGGCGCAGTACGCTGTTGATGCCCTCCTTATTCTTTACGTAGTCCCATTCGCCCATCGTCTTGCGGTCCCATTCGCTGGCATTGTTGAACAACAGGGGTTCGCAATGCACCGATCCCATGACGATGGCGAACGAATCGGCCACCATTTTGTTTTCGGGAATCTTGTTGAAAGCCGTGGAGGCTTCGTGCATGGCCGGGCAGAGGTAATTGGCTTTCAGCCGAAGCAGCAGTTCGCAGACTTTGGCGTAGGTCTTGGGGCCGATGTTGCCCCGTTCGGGGTCGAACGTATGCCGCGCCCAGGGCAGCAGCCCCCAATCTTCGTCGTTGATGAACAGCCCCCGGTATCTGACCGACGGCGTTTTGGAAACTTCGGGATGAACGTGCAGGTAGAGCGACGTGCGCGGCTTGACGGGAACGTCGGCCCACCAGTACCACGGGCTTACGCCGATAGCGTCCGAAACGGCAAGAAGGCCATAGGCGGTTCCCCGACGGTCGCTTCCGGCGATGACCAGCGCTTCGGAGACGCCCGGCAAGGGCTTGGCTACCGTTTGAATCAGGTAGCGCTCCCAGCTGCCTGCGATCGTGTCGGCGGCGATTTTGCGCTGTGCGATCAGTCGGTCGATCAGGGCGCTTTGGCCGATCGTTCCGGCGATGATCACGTCGGCGTTGCGGGGAAGCGTGTCGCCGGTCGTCGTCAGCCCCTGCCGTCCTGTGACGAGACCGAGGTCTGCGGCCAGGAGCTCCGCCGTCTTGCCGACGACCGTTGCGTCATTGGCGTCGTAACGGATAACCGTTTGCCGGTTCGGTGCGGAGAGCCGGAAAACCTCCTTGCCGGAGGTCTTTTCGGTCAGCCGCACCTGAGCCTTCATGCTCGGACCGGACAGTCCGAGCATGAAGGCAATCAGGATCAGCGTTTTTTTCATCTCGGTTCGTTTTTCCGGTTATACTGCACTGAAAGAGCTGAATCCGCCATCGACCGGAATGACGGCGCCTGTGATGAAGCTCGCTTCGTCCGAACAGAGGAATTTCACGATTCCGTTCAGTTCGGAGATGTCGCCGAAACGTCCCATCGGTGTGTGGGCCATCACCTTTTTGCTGCGTTCGGTGTAGGAACCGTCCGGGTTGATCAGTACGGCCCGGTTCTGGTCGCCGATGAAAAAGCCCGGGGCGATGGCGTTGACACGAATCTTGTCGCTGAATTTGAGCGCCATCTCCATAGCCATCCACTGGGTGAATATATTGATCGAACTTTTGGCCATCGAATAACCCAGTACGCGCGTGATCGCCGAATAGGTGGCCATCGAAGAGACGTTGATCATCACGCCGTATTTCTGTTCGGCCATCGTTTTGCCGAACACCAGACAGGGATAGACCGAACCGTACATGTTGAGGTCGATCACCCGGTTCAGGTCCGGGATCTTCATGTCGAAGATCGTCTGGTCTTCGCGCAGCGTGGCGCCGGGGAGATTGCCGCCGGCGGCGTTGACCAGAATGTCGATGTGGTCCCAGCGTTCGAGTATCTGTTTCTTCACTTCTTCCAGACTTTCGGTGTCGAGAACATTGCAGGTGAATCCGGCGATTTCTCCGTAGGGGGAGAGTGCCGCCACCCGCTTGTCGATGTTTTCCTGACGGATGTCGAGGATGACTACTTTTACTCCGGCTTTGACCAGGCTGTCCGAGATATTTCCTCCCAGCACTCCGCCTCCGCCTGTTACAATGGCAACTTTGCCTCTTAAATCACTCATTTTTTTGTTGAATTTATTAGGGTCTCGTATTTATTCTTCGCCCGAAGGGACGACCACGGGCTCTTCCCAGCCGACCGGCGTGCCGAAATTCGGCGTGTCGTCGGCATTCCATCCGAACCGTTGTACGAACGTGTAACGATAGGTTTCGTATCCGTCTTCGCGGAATCGTTTCGTGTGATAGACGATCCAGTCTTCGGTTCCGTCGGGAGATTTGGTGAACGAGCAGTGGCCTACGCCGTGGACTCCACCCGGCTCGCCGTTGATGCCTTCCTGATAGGTGTTGTCCTTGGCCCGGATGTCGTCGTTGCGGAAAAAGACGTAGGATGCCGATTTCTTCCAGTTCTCGGGCTTCATCGGGTCTTTCCGGATATCGTCCAGTTCCAGGTAGGCCAGCCGGTATTGTTTGGTCCAGGAGCCGTTGCAGGAGTAGACGATGAAGGCTTTGTTGCCATGCTTGATCATGGCGGGGCCCTCTTGGATGGTCGAGGTCAGCAGTTCCCAGGGCTGGTCGGGGTCGGAGAGCTTCACTCGGTTGGAACCGATGGTGCAGGGATCTTTCATCTCGGCGATGAAGAGGCTCTGCGTGGTGGACCCGACCGGGTTGCCCGACCAGACGGCATAGAGCGTCCCGTTGATCTCCATGACATTCAGGTCGATGGCGAAATACTCCGTGTTTTCCAGTGTGGGGACGATGCCTTCGGTGTAGTGGTCGCCCGTGTAGAGCATGCCCATATCCTCCCATTCGCCGAACGGGTCGGAGCTCTTGGCGCGCAGAACGCCGCTGCGCTGCGAATAGTAGTGTCCGCCGAATTCCGAGGTGGGCCGGCCAGCGGTGTAGTAGATATACCAGCGGCCGTCGATGTAGTGCAGTTCGGGAGCCCAGTAGTTGGCGACATTCCACGGCTTGTTTCCTTCCGTATCCCTGGGAGCGGCGAAAACCTGTTGCGTACTTGTCAGTTCGGTGAGTTTTTTCGAGCGGGATAAATTGATACCGTTTCCATGAGCTTTGCACAGATAATACCAGCCGTCGTGTTGGATGATCCACGGGTCGGGGACTCCGCCGAGCGGATTGGTGAAGGTCTTGTCGCCCTGCGTCACCCGCAGCTTCACCGGCTCGACGCCTTCGGCGCAGAACATCACTTCGCCCGAACGGGAAGTCACCGTGCTGGATTCATAGCGGATCTTTACGGAGCTGCTTTTCTCGCCCTCGCGCACGGGTATGCTGATCCATTCGGCAAGCGGCTCGACGGTCCAGGAGGTGTTGCTGCTGACCGAAACGTTGAACTCCCCGGCTGCGGTGCCTACCGTTTTCGTCGTAGGCAGTATGCTCAGGAATGGTTTGGTTCCGGGGGCGGGACCTTCGGGATCGCCATCGGATTCCGATGATCCCCCTTCGCATGCGCAAAGGAGGATCATCAGTATTCCGATTCCGAATTTCAGATAATTGCTTTTCATCGTAGCCGGGTTAATCGAGGGTTGCGGGGAGTTTCGTCATGACGATACGCATTCCCGAGTGGTTGCCGCAGTCGGTATTGCCGTTGCCGGCACGGCCCCGGCGTGTCACTACCTGATAGTCTTTGGTCTGATCTGCGTTGTAATGTCTGAAACTGCCGCCCCGGATACATCTCGGCTGGCCCGTGAGATCGTTGGTGTTTTTATTGCACGGATCTACGGCTCCGTCCTTGTAGTAGAAATCGGCATAGACATCTTCGCAATATTCGAACGTGTTCCCGCTCATGTCGTAGATGCCCAACTCGTTTGCTTTCAACGACCCGACGTTCTGAGTGCCGGTGCTGCTGTTGGTGCGGACTCCGACTTCGCCGGCCGTGTTGCTGCCGCTGAACAGATAGCCCTGGCTCTTGTTGCCGCCGCGGGCTGCGTATTCCCATTCCGCCTCGGTCGGCAGGCGCACCTCTACGCCGAGTTCGGCCGAGAGCCAGCGGCAATATTCGTAGGCGCACAGCCACGTGATGCTGGCCGCAGGGCGGCGTGCACAGTTCGTGTTGGGTTCGAATATCGAGGTGCCGCCGTCCATCGGCGCCTTGAACGAGAAGGGGCGCGTATTGGTGGCTCCGAAGAGATAGGTGTTGTAGACGAGACTCGTAGACCGGTTGATCGGGTGGCTGTTGAGGAATGCGCATATCTGCTCGCAGGTCACCTGGTAACGGCAGATATAGAAATCCTTGGTCAGCGTTACCGAGTGTACGGTTTCCGTGTTCAGCGTTTTGCCGCTGAAAAGGTTGGGTACGGTAGCCGATTGGGGATAACCCATCTGGAAGGAGCCTTTTTCTACGAGGACCATGTCTTCGAGCGTCAGGCCCGGCAGGATGCTGCCTGTCTTGGTGGTGAAGGTCATCTGTTCGCCGTAATGCGTGCCGCTGGAGTTTTTGGCGTAGGCCCGGACATGATAGGTCTTGCCCTTTTCGAAGCCCGTGGCCAGCAGGTTGAAGTTACCCACGGTTCCGCTGATCATCTTGAACTGGTCGGTTTCTATGGTCGGGTTTTCATTTTCGCTCCAGCAGAATCCGCGCTCGATCGAGGGGTCCGATTCGTTCTTCATCGTCTCTCCGAAGAGATAGGCTGTCTTATAGCCCGGATACGGGGCTTTGGTGACGATGAAGTTGATGGTGCGGAATGCGACTTGTTCGCCGTAGGTGATCTGCCCGTCCGCAGTTTTGATGTAGGGGCGTACGTAGTACTGCATGTTCTGTTTCAGGTCGGTAAGTTCCGCCGAGAAATCGCGGCCGCCCTCGGTGAACAGCACTTCGTCGTCGATCGTCGGTTCTGCCGTCTGTGAGAAGCAGACGCCGATTTGGGCGATGTCATTGCCGCCGTCGGATGCCATGGTCATATTGACGGTGGCGGAGGAGGGGGTGATTCCGGTAACGCTTTCGATCAGGCACCATCCCTCTTCGGGCCGGTCTTTGGTCGTGAAAGTGATCGGATTGCCATAGTGTACGACGCTGCCGTCCGAGACATAGGCCCGGGCATGGTAGCAGGTATTGGGCGTGAGGCCGGTGAGCTGCGCGGAGAAACTGTGCTCCGCTGCATCGTCCGTCGAGACGGCCTTGCTGTCGGCGACGGTGGGATCGGCGAAGGTGCTCCAACAGATACCCCGTTCCGTCAGCGCTTCTGCGTTGCCTTTGGTGAGGTAGCCGCTGCCGACGGCCGTATTGGTTCCGACCGACGAGAAATCGAGGGTGGTTACCTGTACGCCGGGTTCGGTAATCTCTTCGTCCTTGCAGGAAAACAGGAACGGTATGGTCACAAAAGTCAGTGCCAGTAATTTCACGATGAATTTCATAACGACTGTTTTTTAGTTGACTTGTTTCGGAGACCAGCCCCAGTTCTGTACGAGGTTGGGATTCTTGTTTATCTCCGACTGCGGAATGGGCATCAGGTTCATGTGGTCTTCGTAAATGCGGTTTTCGAATTTGCGGGACTTGTAAACCTTCGTGAGATCGTCGTCTTTGAGCGTGATGTCCAGTTCGTGCGCTTCCCGCTGGGTCTGAGTACCGATCATCCAGCGGCGGATGTCCCAGAAACGTTGCTCTTCGAAGGCGAACTCCACGCGGCGTTCGTTCTGGATGAATTTGCGTACGTTCTCCTGGGTGAGGTCCCAGCCCCGGTTCCGGAACGTTTCGTCCACACCCGGCATGCCGGTGCGCGAGCGGACTTGGTCGATGGCCCAGCGGATGCCGTCCTCCGGAGCCGATGCGGGATCGGCATAGTACTCGTTCAACGCTTCGGCGTACATCAGCAGGATGTCGGCATAGCGAATCAGGTGGTAGGAATTCGGCAGAGTCGGAGCCGTCGAGGCCGAGGGGTTCAGGTCGGGGTCCATGTATTTGCGCAGGAAGTAACCCGTGCGCGAATATCCGGTGATGTAATGCTTGCCGTCGCTCTTTTCCGAGGTGACCTCCCGATGCCACGTGTCGAAGCGGATGTTGCAGAAGACCGATTCGTCGTGCCAGATCGTAGCGTTCAGGCGCGGATCGCGGTCGGCGAAGGGATTGAGTGGACGGTAGCCGGAGCCCTCCTGTTCGGGCAGCATGCCGTTTTTCATCTCATACGCCATGACCAGATCGTGGGTGGGCAGCGTATAGCATACCGGAGTTCCCTTGCCGCGTACGAGCATGAAGTCGAACGGCAGGTTGTTGAAATAGATGTCGATGCTGGGACCGCGCAGGTATGGGAAGATGGCTTCCTCGATCGGGGCCCGGACGCAGAACAGTGTTTCGTATTCGGTCTTGGTCCCGTTTTTGGCCCGGTAAAGATCGTAGAATCCCAGGTCGATAACGTCTTTGAGCGCTTTGGCCGCGGTGTTCCAGCGCTCGGGATCGTAGTCGGGATAGCGCCACAACGAGACGTTGGGGTCGGCAGAGTCATATTGCGGAAAGTCGGCCGGACGGTTGAACAGCGGACTGGCGGCCATCAGCAGCACTTTGGCTTTCAACGCCAGAGCGGTACCTTCGTTCGCGCGGCCGAAATTACCTCCGAACATTCCGTAGCGGGTGGCGTCTTCGCCTCGCAGCGATTTGAGCAGTTCGGCAGCGTTTTCGCATTCGCTGACGATGAAATCGAGGACGGTTTCGAACGAGTCCCGCTCCGAATTGATCTCGGGATCGTTCATCGACAGAACCTTGGTGATGAGCGGCACGCCGCCGAAGGCTCTCAGCAGTTCTGAGTAAAAATAGGCGCGCAGGAAGATGACCTGGGCATGCAGATATTCGATGTCCAGCCGGGTGGTGATGCCGGATTCCTCTTCGATCAGATGGTAATTTTCCAGGAATTTGTTGCAGGCGCGGATCTGGGCATAGCTGTTGGTCCAGATGAATCCCAGCGGGTTGTCTGCGGCGTTCCAGTTGCCGGTGTTGTAGCGGTGTGCCGCGGAGTTGAGCGGGCGGGCCTCGCCGTTGTCGGTGGCGCAGTCCATGTATGCGCCTCCCCAGCCCGATACGCCGTATCCGGTGCTGATGATATTGTAGTAGATGTCGTTGACGAAATAGCGGGCGTAGGTGCCGCTCCGGAAGACATCCTTTTCATACAGGTCGCCCACATCCTCCTTGTCCATCAGCGACGAGGCGTCCTGACACGAAAGCATAGGCAGGCACAACAACAGTATATAAACGATCTTTTTCATGTAGCTTCGCAATTTGAAGGTTAGAACTTGAGGCTGACGCCGCCGCCGAAATATTTCATGACCGGATAGGCGCTGCCGTCGCCGTCGTTGGATTCAGGGTCGTATTCCTTGAATTCGGAGAACGTGAACAGGTTGGTCGCCGTCACATAGAAGCGCAGGTTCGACATGCCGACCTTTTTGGAGATTCGCTGGGGCAGCGTGTACCCGATCTGAATGTTTTTCAGACGCAGGTAGGAGCTGTCTTTCAGCCAGAATGTCGAGAAACGGTGATTCTGTTCCGAGGTGGAGGGCGAAAGGCTCGGATAGGTGGCGTGCTCCTTGTTTTCGGGAGTCCAGCGGCCGAGGTGGTGGTGCATGGCGCCGCTGATACCCTGGAACTCCCAGTAGCCGTAGCCGTTCACGTAGATATCCGAATTGGTAGCCCCCTGGAAGAAGAGCTCGAAGTCGAGGTTGCGCCAGTTGCCGCCTACGGTGAATCCATAGATGATTTCGGGTACCTGGGTGCGTCCGATGGGTACGACATCGTAGTTGTCGGTCTTGCCGTCGCCGTTGATGTCGCGGTATTTGATGTCTCCCAGTTTGGGTCTGTCGGTGAATCCCGACGGCAGGGCGTCGATCTCCTCCTCGGTGTTGTAGAAGCCGTCGGCGATCAGTCCGAAGCGCTGGCCGATGGGGCGTCCCACCTTGGAGAGCCACGGGTAGGTGACGGGGCTTTCACCGCATTCGACCACCTTGTTGCGGGCGAAGGAGAGGTTGCCTCGGATATAATACCGGAATTTGTTGACGAGACCGTTGTATCCCAGGTCGATTTCGAAACCGCGGTTGACGACCTCGCCGATGTTTGCCGGCGGGAAGCCTTTGCTGCCGTCGTTCGGGGCCATCATGCCGTAGATGTACGAAATAGTGCCGTCGTAGTCGAGAATGCCGTGGCGGCGTTCGTGGAAATAGTCTCCCGTGAACGACAGCTTGTTGTCGAAGAATTTGAGGTCCACGCCGACATTGAATTTGTTGGCACGCTCCCATCCCACTTCGGTGTTGCCCTCCTTGCCTTCGTAGATGCGGTTTTCGGGATTGTTCGTCTCGCCGAACGAGGGGCGGTTCGATCCCAGCTGGGGATAGGTTTGGAGGTAGTAATACTTGTCGGACCCGATGCGGTCGTTGCCGACCTGTCCGAACGAAGCGCGGAGCTTCATGTAGCTGAACGTCTTGGCCGATTTGCCCCAGAATCCCTCTTCAGAGAGAACCCAGCCGGCGGATACCGCCGGGAAGAAACCGTAGCGCTTGTCCTTCGAGAACTGCATCGAACCGTTGTATCCGGCGTTGAACTCGGCCAGGTACTTGTTCTTATAGGCATAGGTCACACGACCGACGTAGTTGATGTAACCGATCGGCAGCGTGGCGTCGCTCTGGATCTCCTGGCGGTTGAAAGCCAACAGGGCCGTGACGGCATGGTCGCCGAAAGTGCGGTTGTAGTTCAGAGCCGCTTCGACTACGAAATCCCGGCGGAAGGGGCCGTTCCCGGAGCCCGTCCGAATGGTGATGGGCTCTTCCTCGCGGACCAGTTCGTAGGTCCCTTCCTTGGTGTAATAGTAGGTCGCGGGGCGTTCGTAGAGGTCCCGGCGGGAGCGCATCGACGAAATGTAGCTGAACATACCGCGTGCGGAAAGTCCTTTGGTGATGAATTCCAACTGCTGGTTGAGACGGATCACGCTCTCGAACTTGTTGGTCTTGGAGTGGAAGTAGCCGCAACGCGAAAGAGCCATGTAGGGGTTGGTCAGATTCAGGTGGCCGCCGATCGATCCGTCGGGGTTCACGTAGTTAAAATAATCGGGCGGGGTACGTACCAGATGCTGGAACAGTTCATCGCCGGCGCCGTTGTTATGGCGTTCTTCGAGGCGTCCTGCGAGGTCTACGCCGACCGTGGTGGTTTTGGTTACGTTGAAGTCGAGATTCGCACGCAGGGCGTAGCGCCGGAAATAGACGTTTGTGTCGTATTTGCCGTTGTTGAAGTTCTTGTAGATACCGTCGTCATTGGCATATCCGGCCGACACGTAATAACGCATGAACGAAGAGCCGCCGCGCACGACCAGCGAATACTGCTGCTTGAAGGCTGCGTTTTTGAGCATGTCGTGGATGTAGTCGTTGTCGGGATGCGTGTAAGGACTGGCTTTCGTGCGGAACATTTCGAGGTCGTAGGCGCTGTACTCGGGGTCGAGTCCGACGTTCATCAGCGCTTCGTTGCGCAGGCGTGCGTAGTCGTACGATCCGAGTTTGTCGGGCAGCCGTGTCGGGGTGCTCGCGGTGAACGACGCGCGGAACGATACTTCGGGTTTCGACGTAAGACCGCGTTTGGTGGTGATCAGGATGACGCCGTTGGCTCCGCGCACGCCGTATACGGCCGTAGCCGAGGCATCTTTCAGAACTGAGAAATTCTCGATGTCCTCGGGGTCGATCTGGGCGTATTCGCGTTCCACACCATCGACCAGTACGAGCGGGCTGTTGGCACCGCTGTTGTAACTGGCCGTACCGCGGATGTAGACATTGGCATTGTCCTCGCCCGGACGTCCGCCCGGGTTGCGGGTGAAGACGCCCGAGACGCGGCCGCCGATGGCCTGCGTGAGGTTCGTCGTTCCCGTTTTCTGGATGGCCGAGGCGTCTGCCGTCGAGATGGACCCGACGACGGTGGCACGTTTCTGGGTGCCGTATCCCACTACGACCACCTCGTTGATGTTGAGGGCTTCCTCTTCGAGGATGATGTCGATGGCGGTCCTGCTGCCTACGGTGATCTCCTGGGGAATATAGCCCAGCATACGGAACTCCAGCCGGGCGTTTTTACCCGAAACGGTGAGTTTGTAGCTGCCGTCCGCGGCACTTACCGTCGCATGGTTGGTGCCGGTTTCTATGACCGCCACTCCGACCAGTTCCTGCCCGTTCTTATCGCTGACCTTGCCGGAAACGGCAATTCCCTGGGCCTGTAATCCTGCGGTGAATCCGTGGATTAGTGCGAAGATGAATATCAATATATATTTTTTCATCGGTGCTGATTTACAGATTTGACAATGAATTTCGGATTACCATCCCGGATTTACCACCAGCGCGCTGTTCTTGTCCAGTTCGGACTGGGGAATGGGGTAGTAGTACATCCGCATAGGGAAGGAGCGTTCTTCGACGGCGAACTTCTCGCCGTAGACGATGGTTCCGCCCTCCTGGGTCACTTTGATTCCGTGGACCGGACGGTTCAGCACGGTTTCCGCCTCGCGCCAGCGCTTCAGGTCGTAGAGGCGCACCTCCTCGAATGCCAGCTCTACGGTGCGTTCCCGGTGGATCAGTTCACGCATCTGGCCTTTGGTCAGACCGCTTACCGGCGGCAGTCCCGCACGCTGGCGCACTTCGTTGACGCAGTCGTAGATCATCTCGTCCGTGCACATGTCGTCGTCGCCCGTTCCCAGGTATTCGTTCATGGCCTCGGCGTAGATCAGCAATACTTCGGCGTAGCGCAGTATCTGGTGATTGTGGAGGGTGTATTTGGCCGGTACGACGCTGGCCAGGGGGTCGATGTGCTTGTAGAGGCTGAATCCGGTTTCGCAGCCGCGTTGTCCGATGGCTGCGGGATAGTCCTTGCCTCCGGTGTAGAGTTCCACCTCGCGGCCCCAGAGCGGTACACCGGAGTAGAGTACGCTGGCGTAAAACCGGTCATCGCGGTTTTCATAAGGCTTTTGGGGATCGTAATCCGGGTCTTCGGAAGGCAGCCGGCCGCTTTTGAGCTCGTACATGTCGATCAGTTCTGCCGTGACGCTGGTGCAGGCCCGGCAGCTCTGGTAACCCGAAGGTCCGTTGGCGGCCTCCACGTCGTTGGTGAGGTTGCGGCATTTGACGATGATCGACTCGGTGTTCCCGAAATTGGTGAAGAACAGCCGTTGATACGATGGGAAGAGTTCGTGGGCCTTCGTGCCGTCGGGATTTTTCAGCTCGATGACCTGACGTGCGGCATCGGCGGCCCGTTTCCAGCGCTCCAGGTCCGGTGAGGCGTAGCGGTGTATCTCGTTCGATCCCTCGATCGGGTTTGCGTTGAAGAGCGGGCTGGCGGCCATGAGCAGGATTTTCGCTTTCAGGCCGTAGGCGGCTCCGCGGGTGAGGCGTCCGTAGTCGTTGTCCGGATATTTCGTCGGCAGCAGCGGTGCGGCCTCGTCGCACAGGCGGACGATGTATTCCACGCAATCGCCGAACTTCGAACGGGGGATGTTGATGTCGCCCGACAGGTCGAGAATGTCGTCCATGATCGGGATGCCGCCGTAACGCTTGACGAGCTCATAGTGCATCAGCGCTTTATTGAGCAGCGTTTCTCCCAGATACTGGTTCTTTTTGCTTTGGGACAGGCCCACGGTGAGGTCGATGTTGCGCAGGATGACGTTGGCTTTGCGGATGCCGGTGTAGGTCTCTGCCCAGCGGGAGTCGGGGTTGCCGCCCGATGCGGCGTTCATCGTGGCACGGGTGTAGGAGTTGATGCCCGAACTGGTCCCGAGCGGGCTGTATACGGCCAGGTCCGTGGCACAGTCGAGCAGGGCGCCGCCGACGCGGTTGAACTGGACACCGGTGTTGAGATAGACGTACAGGTCGTTGACGAACATTTCCAGACGCAGACTGTCCTTGAAAGCCTCTTCGGCCGACATCTGTTCCAGCGGAACGTAATTCAGATCGCAGGACCAGAGTGTCGTAAGCGATGCTATGGCGGTTATGATGAGTTTTTTCATGGTCTTAGAAGTGAATGTTTATACCGATGCTCGACGATTTCTGGATGGGGTAGCCGTTTCCGGAGCCTGCATCCTCGGGGTCGATGGTCCGCATGTCGGACCAGGTGAAGAGGTTGTATCCGCTGTAATAGATGCGCAGTTTGGACATGCGCAGCTTCTTCGAAATGCGCAGGGGAAGGGTATAGCCGATCACCAGATTTTTCAGACGCAGGAACGAGGCGTCGTCAACCCAGAAACTCGAAGTCTGCTTGTAGTTGTGGTCGCGGTCGGTCAGCGACAGGCGGGGATATTTCGCCGTGGTCCAGGTCGCAGGGTCTTCGGGAATGTAGCGGTTGTCCCAGTGGTACCGGCGGACATTGCCGGCCATTTCGCTGCCCGAACCGGAGATGTTCGTGAAAGCCTGGATCGCTACGCCCGAAAGATAGGCGTCGCGGTTGCCGGCTCCCGAGAAGATGATCTGGAAGTCGAAGCCTTTGTACTGCGCATTCGCAAAGAAGGCGTAGTTGATCTCTCCGAGATTGCTGTATCCGATCCGGTGCTGGTCCTGATTGTCCACTACGCCGTCGCCGTTCAGGTCGCGGTACTTGATATCGCCGGCATAGGATGTTCCGAAGGTCGTCTTGGGGCTGTTGTAGCGGTCCTGTTCGCTGGTGTAGAGTCCGTTGGCCTGGAATCCGTACTGGCTGTTGATGGGATAGCCGACGGCGCTGCGGTAGTCGTAGGCGAAAGGCTGTTCGTCGTTGTAGCGGATCTCATTGTGCGCATAGGAGGCGTATCCGCCCAGTGTCCAGTGGAAATCCTTGATCCGGCCCGAGTAGGCGGCCTCCACTTCGAATCCGCTGTTGTAGGTCTTTCCGACGTTGCCCAGCGGGCCGCCCGAAGTTCCGTAGCCGATCAGGGTCGAAACGGTGTTGCGGGGCGTCAGAATCTGGCTGGTAAATTCGCGGAAATAATCTGCGCTGATGCTCAGGTGGTTTTTGAACAGCCGCATGTCAACGCCGATATTGGTTTTCTCGGATTTCTCCCAGGTGACGTTGGGGAGATATTGGTGGTGGACATCCTCTACCCAGCTGTTGACGTTCTGCGGTTCTGCTCCCAGCGTGTAACGGCCGTTGGCCTGGATGAATGCGGGCAGGTAGAAGTAGTAGGGAATGCCGGCATCGTTGCCGGTGATGCCCCACGAACCGCGCACCTTGAAGTAGCTCAGGATGTTTCCGATATGGTTCTTGATGAAGGACTCTTCCGAGAGCACCCATCCGGCAGAAACTGCGGGGAAGAAGCCGTAGCGCTTCTGGGGCGGCATCTGCTCGGTACCCTGGTAGCCGAACGAGAATTCGACGATATACCGAGAGTCATAGGCATAGGTGGCACGTCCTAACAGGCCCTGGTGCGTGTTGGGCAGGTTCTGCGTGTCGTCCGATTTTTGACTGTAATTGAAGAACAGAGTTGCGGCGATGAGGTGTTTCCCGAAAGTGCGGTCGTAGTCCAGACCGGCTTCTACGTCGAAAATGCGGGTCTTGGCAGCTCCGTAGGAGTTGGAGTTCGCCTGTTTTTTCTCCTCGCCCCAGGTGTTGAAGAGCGGTTTGCCGTCCTCCCCGTCGCCCGTGTATTCGTAGACGACGTAGCTTTTGCTGCGGTTGATGTTGTTCTCGAAAAAGAAATCGAATGCCAGCGATCCCCGCACGCGGAGTCCTTTGGTGATGAAGTCCAGTTTTTGGCCCAGCTCGGCCTGCGCCTCCATCGTGCTGTGGGTGTAGCGGGTGTAACCGCTGTGGTTGAGGATGCCGTAGGGATTGTTTCGCAGGTCATTGGTGCCGGCGACCTTGTCCTTGCCGTAGTTCATGGGGAAGGCGTTCGATGGCAGGGAGTAGATCGCGCTGAACGGACTGCCGGCTCCCGGGTTCGAGAGTTGGCGCTGCAATCCGAAAAGATTGATCGAAAGGTCCATGCTCTTGGTTAGGGCAATGTCAACGTTCGAACGCAGGGAGTAGATTTTGGCGTTCGCATTCGTTTTGTAGGTGTTGATGTCTTTGTCGGTTTTGTAGATTCCTTCATCCGAGCGATAGGAGAGGTTGACGAAGTATTTGGCAACCGAACTGCCGCCTTCGATGCTGAGGTTGTATTTTTGTCCGACGGTCACGTTTTTGAGCGACTGGCCGATCCAATCGACATTGGGATGCCCCCAGGGGTCTTGCCCCGAACGGTAGAGGGCCAGGTCTTCCTCGTTGTAACGTTGTTCGTTTGCACGGCCGTCGTTGCGCATGGCTTCATTGTGCAGCAGGGCGAAATCGTGCGAGTCGAGGAATTTGGGCAGTTTGATGGGTTGTTGGAACGTGATCTGCGTGTTGAATTTCAGTACGGGGCGTCCTTCCTTGCCGCGGCGGGTGGTAGCCATGATGGCGCCGTTCGAGCCCCGGAGTCCGAGCACGGCCAGTGCTCCGGCGTCTTTGTAAACGGAAATTTGATCGATCTCGTTGGGGTCGAGGATCGAGAAATCGCGGACGTGTCCGTCGAGCATGATGAGCGGCGTGCTGTTGCGCCACGACCGGAGGCCGCGCACGTAGAGCCACGAATAGTCGCTGCCGGGAGCTCCGCTGTTCTGCGAGGTGGCTATTCCGGGAATCATGCCCGACAATGCCGTGTTCGCATAGTTGGTCGGAAGATCTGTCAGCTTCGAGCCTTCGATCGTCGAAACGGCCGAAGTCATCAGCGACCGGTTCTGGCGGCCGTACAGGAGAGCTATTTCAGGGTCGGAATCTCCCCCCCCCTCCAACAACGTAACTTTCAGTCGGTGCGTATCTCCTATATATACCTGATTGGGGGCGTATCCCTCCAACGTGAAGATCAGGGACGATTTGTCGCCGGGTATCCGGATCGTGAAATTGCCGTCCCGGTCGGTCAGCGTGAACATGCGCGATTCTTTGTGCTCGACCAGTACGCCTTCGAGCGGCATTCCGGCCGGGTCCGTAACCTGCCCGTGCACGGCGACATCCTTTTTATTTTGTGCGGCGGAGTAGCCGGTGCCGAGGCACAGGCACAATAAAAGCGTCCATAACGCTTTGGGCATTATAGCGTTGCTCATTCGTTTGTAATTTTAGCGTTTTGTAATCCCGAAAAAGAGCGTATTGTACCGGGGTGCGATTTCATATTCCGATACGGATCGAATACGCAGCGGCAAGATGTATTTTTTGTCCGCATCGAGTTGAGAGGTGTGGAACGTTACCAGCAAATCGCCTCTTTCGGTACCCCTGCGGATGGTGCATTCGAGGCTGGCAGGTTCCACGGTGTAGGCCGATTCGGGCAACAGATCGTAGGCACGGATGGCTGCCGAAGCCTGCTTGGCGGAAGCCAGCGAGTCCGTGGCCAGTTCCATCGTTACACGGATGTCGTGTTCGGGCATGATACTGCCGGAGCAGTAGGCCCCGACGATGTAGGTGGTGTCCCTTGAAAAGTCGAATTTCGTCTGGAAAATTCCGTTTCCGTCGGCCCAGGTGGCCAGCGGGAAATAGACGGACGCATACTTCATCTCTTCGTCGTCCTGACAGGAAACGAGGAGAAGGAACCCAACAAGGAATAAACGCAGAATTTTCTTCATACGGGTCAGTTTTAGGTGGTTGTTCCCGGCGTGGGGTGTGTTAAACTTATGTTTGGTGATCACTGATGCAAATATGGCGGTATTGCCATCCGATTACAAATATGAAATTTGCAATCGTTTGTATTTAATTTGCAAATGTGAAAATTTGTGATACTCCTGTCCGGCGGATTACAGGGAGAGTGCGGCCATCCCGGGATTGCGCTTGAACTCCTCGATATATTCCGAGGGGGTGAACCGGGTGATCTTTTTGAACTGACGGTTGAAGTTGGAGATGTTGTTGTATCCGCATTCGTAGCAGATCTGCGTGACGGTCAGTTCGCCCATCAACAGCAGCTTGCAGGCGTATCCGATGCGTAATTCGCTGATATATTGGAGTGTCGATTTGCCGGTTTTCTCCTTGAAATAGCGGCAGAAAGCGCTGGTGTTCATGCCGGCCGTTCGGGCGATGTCGTCCAGGTTGATGTTGTGGATATAGTCCCGGTTGAGTCGTCCCAATACCTTATATATACGGGATTCTCCGTAGGCAGGCAGGCGGAGGTCGATGCTGTCGTCGTTGAGTTTCCGTTTGTGGGTCGTGCGGCTCATCATCGAAAGGATATGGATGCACGCCATCAGGCGGTCGAGTCCTGTCTTGTTGGGCAGCATTTCGATATGGCGCCGGATCGGGGCATTCGGAGTCGTATCGAAGCTGATTCCGTAGCGGGACATTTCGAGCAATTCCTTGATTTTCAAAAATTCAGGGTAGTTGAGGATCGCATGGTTGAAAAAGTCCTTGGAAAATTGGATCGTGATGGCGTGGACTCGTAGAGAGGGGTTGCCGCGGTAATAAATGTCTTCATTGCGGTACATGTGTGGGAGCAGGCTGCCGAAAAAGACCAGGTCTCCGTCGGAGAACGGTTCGATGCTGTTCCCCGCGAACCGGGTTCCCGTGCTCTTGATGATGTAGACGATTTCGTACTCGTCATGGAAGTGCCAGGGGTACTTGAAATAATCGTAGTCGCACTTCTTGACTTTGAGCGGGGAGCCGTTGGTAAGCCCCACTTGCTCGTACATGATTTTGATTTCGTCTTTCATGGTGTCGGGATTGATGGATTTATGCAAATATATCAATAGAAGATGCAAAAAAATCACTTGCTTCGGGGGCTTTTATTTTCAATCTTTGAATATTTATTATAATATTTGATTTTATGGCATTGGAAAAGACTTGGAGGTGGTTCGGAGAGAACGACACGGTGACGCTGCCGGAGATCCGGCAGATCGGCGTCGAAGGCATCGTGACGGCCCTGCACCACATACCTACGGGCGAGATATGGCCCGTAGAGGAGATCGAAAAAGTCCGTGACCGCATTGCGGCGGCGGGTATGCGCTGGAGTGTGGTCGAGAGCCTTCCGGTATCGGAGGCGATCAAACTCCGTACGGCGGATTGCGCACGGCATATCGAGAATTACCGGCAGTCGCTGCGGAATCTGGCGGCTTGCGGAATCCGGACCGTATGTTATAATTTTATGCCCGTATTGGACTGGGCGCGTACCGACCTGCACTATGCGAATGTACGCGGTACCGAGTCGATGCACTTTGACTACGACCGTTTCGCCGCATTCGACATCCATATTCTCCGGCGTCCCGGGGCAGCGGGGGACTATCCGTCTGAGGTGTGTGAACGGGCCGCAGCGCTGGCAGCCGGAATGAGTGCCGCGGAGCGGGAGGAACTGGCCCACAACATCATCGTGGTCACACAAGGTTTCATCAACGGTACGGTCGGCGACAGCGAGGATTACAAGCAGGTATTCCTGCGTTATTTGGCGCGTTACGACGGCATCGGCCCTGACCGGCTGCGGGAACATCTGGCGGCATTCCTGAACGAGGTCTGCCCGACAGCCAGGGAGGCGGGCGTCAATCTTTGCATCCATCCCGACGATCCGCCTTTCCCGCTGCTCGGACTGCCGCGCATCGCCAGCACCATCGAGGATTTTCGCTGGATTCTGCGTCAGTACGACGATCCCGTCAACGGTGTGACGTTCTGTGCCGGGTCGCTGTCGGCGAGACCCGATAACGATTTGCCGGCTATGGCGCGCGAACTGGGGCCGCGGATTCATTTCGTACACCTGCGCAATACGCAGCAGCTGGGGCCGAAGAGTTTCTTCGAATCGGGGCATCTCACAGGGTCGGTGGATATGTACGCCGTACTGAAAGCCTTGCTCGAAGAACAGCGCCGCCGCATTGCCGAAGGGAGGCGGGATACGGCCATGCCGTTCCGTCCCGATCACGGGCTGCGGATGCTCGACGATTTCGGACGCTCCTCCAATCCGGGTTATCCGCTGGTAGGGCGCATGAAGGGTTTCGCCGAGATCTGCGGTCTCGAAATGGGCATCGAACGAAGTTTATGAATCCATAAATCCGAATTGTATGAAAAAGAAGACCTTTGTTTTATTCCTCGCCGGAGCACTATGTCTCGCCGCTCCGTCCTGCGGGGAGGACAGACCTCCTGCCGCCGAATACGATGTCGCCGCATTCGTCTGGCCGGCTTATCACAATGATCCCCGTTTCGCGGAGATCGGGATTTTCCCCGACGGGGTCGGCGAATGGGAGGCCGTTTACAAGGCTCGCCCTAAATTCGAAGGACACCGGCAGCCCCGTATCCCGCTGTGGGGGTATCTGGACGAGGCCGATCCGCAGGTGCAGGAGAAAAAAATTCGCACGGCCCTCGAATACGGGGTCAATACTTTCATTTTCGACTGGTATTGGTACGATGACCGTCCGTTCCTGGAAGATGTGCTGAACAAGGGCTTTCTGCGAGCCGGGAATAATCGGAAAATGAAGTTTTATCTGATGTGGGCCAACCATGTGATGACTTCCTATCTCGATGCAGCTGATCCCGACAAGAGCAAAGTCTACTGGCCGGAGCCGGTTACGCCGGAAATATTCGACCGGATCGCCGACCACCTGATCGAAGATTATTTCAAACTGCCGAATTACTACAAGATCGACGGCAAACCGGTTTTCTCCATCTACGAAACTTCGACTTTCATCCGTGAAATGGGCGGCGAGGAACAGGCGGTTGCCGCGCTTGACCGGTTCCGGAAGAAATGCGTCGAAGCCGGATTGCCGGGAGTGCACATTCAGCCGATTCTTTGGTTTCTGCTGCCTGCGACTTCGACGGGTATGGCGGGGGATACCTCCGTCTCCCAGCAGAACACGGTGCGCCGTTTCGGATTCGAGAGCCTGACCAATTACCAATGGTGCCACCTGGTGCCGGCGGACCGGGATTATCAGGAGTGGGGAGATATGGCCTCCGCCTATTATGAAAAGTTCGACCGGGAATTCGATGTTCCCTATTTCCCGCATGTGTCGATCGGTTGGGACCCGAACCCTCGCTATCCCGAGGGGTTGCAGCCCTGTGTGACGGGATCGACGCCGGCCCGGTTCGAAGCATTTCTGCGGCGTGCGAAAGCCTATGTCGATGCACATCCCGACCAACCGCCCCTGATCACGATCAACGCCTGGAACGAATGGGCCGAGGGTAGCTGCCTCGAGCCCGACAGCCTGAACGGTTACGGATATCTGGAAGCAGTCAAACGTGTATTTAGAACCATAGAATGATGAAGAGACATTATTATCGGTTGGGCCTTGCCGTCCTTTGTTTATCCGCATTCGCCGGGTGCGATGCGTCCCGTGGACCGAAGGTCGCTCCCCGCATCGCTGACCGGGTGGCCTGGTTTGCCCCGGACGAAGTGAACTTACTCCCGGGACCGCTCTTGGAATTGCAGGATCAGGGGCGGGATTATCTGCTCTGGTTGCAGCCCGATTCGCTGCTTCACTTTTTCCGGATTGAAGCCGGGCTGACTCCGAAAGCTCAGCCCTATGCCGGATGGGAATCCGAGGATGTCTGGGGTGTCGGGCCCCTGCGCGGCGGATTCATGGGATACTATCTGTCGGGGTTGTCGCTGATGTACCGGGCGACGGGTGACGAACGCCTGCTCCGGCGGTTGGAATACACCCTCTCGGAACTCGAAGCCTGCCGGAAGGCGGGCGGCGACGGGTATATCATGGCCATTGCCGACGGGCGGGAGTTGTTCCGGAGAGTGACGGCCGGGGAGATTCGGACCGACAATCCGACCGTCAACGGGGCGTGGGCTCCGCTTTACCTGATCAACAAGATGCTTCACGGTCTTCGGGCCGCCTATGTGGAAGCCGGGCAGCGGCAGGCGCTGACGCTGATGACTTCGCTGGCGGACTGGTTCGGGTACGGTGTGCTGGACAAGCTCACGGACGAACAGGTTCAGCGGCTGTTGGTATGCGAACACGGTTCGATCAACGAGTCGTATCTCGACGTGTATGAACTGACCGGGGAGTTGCGTTACCTGGAATGGGCCGGACGCCTTAACGACCGGAGCATGTGGGTTCCTCTTTCCGAGGGGAAGGATATTCTGAACGGCTGGCATGCCAATACGCAGATACCCAAATTCACCGGATTTGAAAAGTACTACACCCATACCGGGGATGTGCGTTTCGACCGGGCCGCGCGTAATTTCTGGGAGATCGTCACGACGTGCCACAGTTGGGTGATCGGCGGTAACAGTACCGGAGAACATTTCTTTCCCGAGTCCGGCTTCGAAGAGAAGGTATTGCAGCAGGGCGGGCCCGAGACCTGCAATTCGGTGAATATGATGCGCCTGACCGAAGCGCTGTTCGCACAGCGCCCGGAAGCCCGGATGGCGGAGTATTACGAGCGGGTGTTGCTGAATCATATTCTTTCGGCATACGATCCTTGCAAAGGGATGTGTGTCTATTTTACACCGATGCGCCCGGCGCACTATCGGGTCTACGGTTCGGAGGACCATTCGTTCTGGTGCTGCAACCAGTCCGGTTTGGAAACTCCTGCCAAACTGAACCGAATGGTTTTCACGAAACAGGGACGTGATCTGATGGTCAATCTGTTCGTGCCGGCGGCCGTGACGTGGAAGGAGCGGGACATCTCCCTGATCCAGCAGGCTTCGATGCCGGAGTCGCCGGAGGTGACCTTGATCCTGCAAACCGGGCGGGAGCGGGATTTGGGGCTGCTGGTGCGCAAACCTTCGTGGTCGCCGGAGGCTGTGCTGACGCTCAACGGCCGGGTGATCGTGCCCGAAACGGATTCGGCCGGTTATTGGGTCGTTCGGGAACCGTGGAGCGGGGCGGATACGCTGACGATCGGTTTTCATCCGCGTGTCACGGCGGAGAAGCTGCCCGGCTCAGAGCGTTATTCGGCGTTGCTTTACGGCCCCTATGTACTGGCCGGACGTATGGGTACGGATTCTCTGCCCGCTTCGTTCTGGCGGGGAATCGACAATGGAGCCAACAATGTGATCCCGATGCCGGCGCGGACTTTCGTGCCTTGGACGGCTGAAACCATCGCATCGCACGTGGTGAAGACCGGAGACGATCCCCTTACGTTCGGATTCGACGGGGAGGAATTCCGGGATATTGAGATCGAACCGTTTTATCGGGTTCATTTCGAGCGTTATACGATCTACTGGCCGGTGCGGTAGAGCACTTTGTGACAATGAACATCCCGGGACGAAAAGTCCCGGGATGTCTGTTTTCAGGGATGTCGTTATTTCCTGTTCAGGAACCGCTCGGCACGTCCGGGGGTAAGCATTTCCCAGAGCGAAGCTACGGTCCAGCCCGGTGCGAAAATGTCGTTGTAGAATCCCTTGCCGTTTTTCCCGTAATCCCAGTTGGTGTGTTGTACGACTTCGGGATAGTAACCCGGTTTTGCGATGCCGCACAGCCGTTCTTTCGTTGGAAGTAGCTGCCGCATAGAGTTTTCGATCACTTGGGCGAAATCGGAGAAACGTCTCTCGCCGAACTCTCGTCCCAGCCAGTCGAGCACCGAGCAGAATTCGAAGACGAATACGTCTATGTGGTTGTTTTCGACCGAAACGTTTCCCCAGCCTCGTGTTTTCAGTCCCAGGTCTCCGAGCATCTGCCCCGGAGCGAATGGTACGTCCCAGAGGTAGTACCACGAAAGCGCGAAATAGGCGGCCTTGCGGGCCAAGGCGGCGTAATGGCTGCGGGATTCCCGGTCGCCGGCCAACGCCAGGTAGTACATGGCCGTTGCCGCATAGAGCGAAGCCTCCTTGTCTTCGCAGTTGGCATCGAGCGTCGATGAAAAATAGTCGGCTTTGTCGATGATCTCCGATTCGAGGTAACGGGCTGTTTTTTCGGCGGCTGCGAGGTAGCGCTTGTCGCCGAAGTAGCGGTAGGCCATGACCAGCGGGAGGGTGGCCGAAGGCGTGCTTCCTCCGCTGGCATCGACGGTCGTTCGGTCGTCATGGAATTTCCGGGGGAAACTGCCGTCATCGGCCTGCAATTGCAGGAATGCGTTCAGAATGGAGGTTATTTTCCGTTCCAGTCCGGGATGTTTGCGGCCATGCTTTTTTTCGTAATGCAGGTAGTGGAGCAGTGCATAAATGCCTTCGCTCTGACGGCGGATGCTGAAAACATCGGTTTCGGTGCCGCGTTTGAAATCGACGAACTCCCGGATGAAACCTCCGGCGGAGAATCCGTTGCGTTCGTAGCTGTCGAACGTCTGCTTTGCTATGTCGGTGAGATCGGTGCGGCCGTGTTCGTATCCGTATTCGAGGGCATTGAACGCATTGAGCAGCACCCGTCCTACGAAGCCGATTTCCGCACGGCCGTTGGGCTCGCAGTCGGCTGTGCGGAGTTGTTCTCCGGACATGTATTTCAGCGGATAACTATCCACATAAGCCGCTGTGAAATAGCCTGTCAGCGCCTCCTTCATCCGTTCGTCCGAATAGGCCGGTTCGGGGGCCTCCGGCAGCAGACTGTCGTAGCTGTATTCCCAGGTATTCCGCACGAACTCGGAAAAATCCGCGGCCGTTCCGTGGCGGAGTTCCCAGCGGAGGATGATCGTCGTGCCTTCGGGCAGGTGTTGGTAGGCCCGGACCGGCGGAGCCAGCGTGAGTTTACTGATATAGCAATAGGGGGTCTCCTGATAGGGGAATCCGAAGCGGAGCGCAGCCCGGCCTGCGATGTTCTCGAAGCCCGTGAATCCGATCGACGTATTGCCCGAGAGCATCACCTCTCCGCTTTTGTGGGTCGTCAGAGCATCGCAGCCGGCGCCGCATACACGCAGCACCGTGTGGTATTTTCCGCTGGCGGGATCGAAGATGCCCGTCAGCGGGGTGCTGAGGCGGTCTTCGCGGACAGTCCAGCTGTCGGACGTGTGGAATGAGGGCGCTTCCTTCGGCGACCGAAGATTCTGACGGTACCAGAACCCCGGCATCAGGAACTGGCATTCGTCGTGGGCGAATCCGGTGTCGAATGTCTGGCTGTATTGGACCCAGACCTCTTTCAGGGCGGTGATGCATATTTCGACCGTGCTGCCTTCGTCGTGCGGCGTTTCGGTGGCGACGATGGAGACCGGGAGCCTGCGTTCCGCTTCCAGCAGGAAGCGGCCGTTTCCGGGGCGTGGTGTGAGGGGATGATCGACAGCCGGGTTTCCGGGCGTTTTCAGGGAGATCGTGTGGCAGCCTGCGGTCAGCACGCTGTTCGGCGTTGCCTTTATGTAGTATGGCAGTATTAGGCAGGCCAATGCGCATGCAATGTATTTCGTCATAGTATTTAGGATTGTAGGTTCAGTTCGTTCTGCGGTTTCAGGAGGCTTCCTTGTGTGAATTCCCTGTATTTGGAAGGGGTCATTCCTGTTTTCTTTTTGAATACGATGTTGAAGTATGAGGGCGTCTCGAACCCCACGGCATATGCGATCTGCTGACAGTTCATTTCGGAGTTGGTTAGCAGTTCCTTGGATTTTGATATCTTCAGCTCCTGCATGTATTGGTTTGGGGCGAACCCCGTGTACTCCTTGAATATGCGCCGGAACCAGGAGTATCCCATCCCGATCTGCCTGGCGATCGCTTCTCCCGGCAGATTTTGTTCGATGTTCTCCTGCATCAGGATTTTCGCTTTGGCGATCTGCCCGTCGATGTTCTTGTCACGGAAAGCCATCTGTCTGTCCTCGCTGTACGCGAACCCGAGCAGGAGGTTGACGATTCCGGCCAGAATCTGTTGATGGCCCGACCCCTGTTGTTGTGCTACCGTTGCGGCCCAGCGGTAGAGGTGGTATATCTCCTCGTGAATGCCGATGCTGAACACGGCCTTCTCCCGGACGAAAAACCGCGCTGCCACCCGTTTTTCGATGTCCGGCCCCGTGAATCCGACCCAGGATTCGTGCCATCCGGTGTGCGGATCGGGACGGTAGTTGTGCCATTCTCCCGGAAAGAGCAGGAACATGTCCCCCTCCCGGATTTCACACTCCTTTTGTCGGGTGGACACGAACTGTCCTCTGCCCCGGGTGATGTATACCAGTTGGTATTCGTTGAGGACCCTCCCCTTTTCGGTTGAAAAAAGATAGCGGGTGGGGTGGTTGCGCGACGGGTATTCGGCTTGCGGCGGGATGTTCTGGTGCCCGGCCGTGGTTACGACCATTCCCCAAAGCATATCCTGGTCGTTCGACATCAGGTATTTTACGTGACTTTCTTCCATTGTGAGAAAATGATATCGGCAAATTTTGAAATCTCCAGTGCAATTATAGGAATAAATGTTTATATGGGGCTTTATATTTTGACAAAATTTCATGTCAGAAAATGAAATCATCAAATCAATGCGAGAAATAGTGCTTGCGATGAATTCCATAGCTTTGCTGAAAATTCGTTACTTGCATTTGATGATTTTATGGAACACACAACGACACGGGCCCGTATCGGGCTCTTTGCTACGGGACTCGATACGTATTGGAACCAGTTCGAAGGTCTTCGCGACCATCTGAACGCTTACAGGGCGGAGATCGTTGCCGGGATCGAAAGAACGGGCAACGTCGAGGTCGTCGATGGGGGCATGGTGGATTCGCCCGAAAAGGCGCTCGCGGCAGCGTCTCTGCTGGCCCGGCGGGAGGTGGACCTCGTATTTTTGTATGTCGCCACTTATTGTCTCTCCTCGACGATTCTGCCCGTGGCCCAGCGCATCGGATGCCCCGTCATCGTGTTGAACTTGCAGCCTTCGGCCGCCATCGACTACCGGAAGATCAATGCACTCGGCGACCGGGGACGGATGACCGGAATGTGGTTGGAGAACTGTCAGGCTTGCTCCGTTCCGGAGATCGCCAACGTGTTCAACCGGGCCGGGTTGCATTACGACATCGTCACCGGTTACTTGAAAGACGCTTCGGCCTGGGAACAGATCGGGGAGTGGGTGGCTGCGGCGAAAGTTTACCGGGGTATGCGTGAGAACCGGCTGGGTATTCTGGGACATTATTACGGGGGCATGCTCGACGTTTATACCGACATCACGCGCCAGTCCGCTGTCTTCGGGACGCATTTGGAGATGTTGGAGATGTGTGAGTTGAAACGTTTCCGGGAGCAGTTGACCGAGGATGATGTGAATGCCAAGCTCGGGGAATTCCGTTCGAACTTCGAGGTGAGTCCGGAATGCGAAGATTCGGAACTTCGGCGAGCGGCGGCGACATCGGCGGCATTGGACCGGATGGTCGAAAACCACCGGCTCGGGGCAATGGCCTATTATTACGAGGGCGAAGGTGCGTATGAAGATATTGCGACTTCCGTAATCGCCGGGAATACGTTGCTTACGGGGCGCGGCATCCCCGTTGCCGGCGAGTGCGAGGTGAAAAATGCCCAGGCGATGAAGATTCTGTCGTTGTTGGGTGCCGGAGGATCGTTCTCGGAGTTCTATGCAATGGATTTCAACGATGATATCGTGATGTTGGGACATGACGGACCGGCCCATTTCGAGATTTCCGAAGGCCGCGTCGGCCTTGTGCCGTTGCCGGTCTATCACGGCAAGCCCGGAAAGGGTCTTTCGATTCAGATGTCGGTGAAACAAGGGCCGGTGACGTTGCTTTCGGTCTGCGAGGACGGAAAGGGTGTTTACCTGTTGGCTGCCGAAGGCGAAGCGGTCGAGGGTCCGACCTTACAGATCGGCAACACCAACAGCCGTTATCGCTTCGGATGCGGAGCCCGGAAATTCATGGATGCCTGGTGCAAAGCAGGTCCTTCTCATCATTGCGCCATCGGGGTCGGACATCTGCTCGGGCCGTTGAAGAAAACGGCCTTCCTATTCGGAATCCCGATCTTTGTCGTAGA